>X357_Northern_Tamandua__coassemble_378_pt1 | contig 24264 bp, 20 predicted proteins | sample X357_Northern_Tamandua__metabat2_low_PE_004 | metagenome-assembled genome bin X357_Northern_Tamandua | reverse complement strand
AAGTCATACACCTCGGATGCATCGGGGTCAGATTCTGTTGCCTTTTCCTGAATCGTAGCTGTTTCATCACCTTCTGCATGAACAACCGAACTGTCTGGTGCAAGAGCCAACACACCCAACACGAAGACAAGAATGAACGCCAACATATTACGTATTATTTTCTTTTTCTGCATTACTTCTCCTTTCCTCTTTTCCTGTTTTTAAGTATCAAAAAAGGAATCACCTTCTGATGATTCCTCATTTATGTACCGAATTTCGGTACATTTATTATTTTGTTGCACCACATCCACTGCACGTGTATCCATCGCTTACCGTCTCGTCCCATGCTGCACTGTCCTGTACCCAGCGTGTGCCATATACTGCATCATGGTGAACAGTGTAATTATTTGTTCCAGTCTGCACCTGAATATAATTGGAATGGTATCCGCCACAATCCGTATTTTCCAAATGTCCTACTGGGTCAGAAGTAATATCAGCACCACAAGTATTACAATACCAATGCAATTGCATTTCGTATATAGGTTCGCTTTTTTGCTCATCCCAAGCCTCACTCACCACATACTGCTCGTTGTGTCCTGTCGCCTCGTGATGGACTGTGTGTGTCTGCCCTACCCAGTTATGTGTATGTGACGGTACTGACGGTTTGGATGTATTCCCACCGTTGTTATCTCCACCAGATGGTTTCTGCTCCGTGCTGTTGTTATTTTCACCAAATGGTTTCTGCTCCGTACTGTTGCTATTTCCACCGGATGGTTTCTGTGTTACACTGTTACTTCCGGAAGATGGCTTTGAGTCTCCCGGACTCTTATCTTTGCTTGTACCGTTGTCCGATTTTGATGAGCTGCCTTTGTCACTGGTGCTTGCAGTTGCTTTTTTATCCTCTCTCTTGGAATTTCTACTATCAGATTTTGCATCTGCTTTTTTCTCTTCCTTATCCGTTTTTGTTTCATCGGATTTCTTTGTAACCTCTGTTTTCGCATCTACTTTCTTTGCTGTTGTCTTCTTCTCATCCTTGGAACTCTTATCTGTCGATTCTGCCGATACCTGTTTCGTTGCTTCTTTTTTATCGGCTGTTTCTGTCGTTAATGCATTTCCTCCATCATCATATGCAACTGCTAAATACCCGGCTCCGCCTACTGCAAGGCAGAGTGCCACAGCACATGCCACAATCGCCGCTTTTTTCTTCCCATCCATTTCCTTTATGTGTTGCTTTAGTCCTCTGCACTTCTCCTTAAATTCCTTCCATTTCTCTTTCATTATCCTCTTCTCCTTCGTCCCGATATCCATATTACCACCTATTCACATTATAACATTTTACTATTTCATATACCATACCCTACATAACTTTCCACAATCACACCTACCACATTTCCTACACAGCTCGCATCATATCTCTCATGCAGCACATTCCGTCTTTATACATTGCACATTCTTCTCTTATGCAGTTACAAAACCTCTTTTCAGAACCACCATTGACACGTTTCATATAGGTTCTAAAAGGGCAAAGCATTTTCTTTTGTTCAACCTCCATTTCCCCTCTTTCCCCCGTTCCACCAGATTTCACCGCCATTAGCATACCATTAAAATCCTGTTCAGAAACATCCAAGCATTCTATAAGCTTTCTTTTTCTTTCTTCATCTGGTTTACATTCCCCAGTCTCATATCTTCCAATAGTCCGGGCACTAACCCCTACACGCTCTGCAAGCTCCTGTTTCGTAATTCCTTTGCTTTCTCTTAATTCTTTTAATCCCATTCTCCTTATACTCCTTCCATTACTTAAAAACATCATTCACCTTAGTCCTTTACTTCCGGTTCTCCACAATCACATCTTCCAACTTCGCCGTACACTGCTTATAAATCATTTCCTGCCGTTTCGATAGCTCCGCATTCATTACCATTTCATCCACAATATTCGTTCCATTCTTTTCGTCAATCATCTTCGCCAGTTTCCATGTCCGGGAAACCTGATGGCTTAGCCATGTATACGTGTCATAAATGTTAAATGGTTTCGGCTGGCTCGTAAGTTTAATTTTCCTCCGGTTTTCTCCCAAAAACCACGCCCATCTGTCATTGACTTCCCAATCCTCCTTTGGCTTACGCTCATCCCGGTCAACAAACCTTATATAGCGGTTAATAATTCCGAATACCGTGTCCTCACCATCCCGGTATGTCAACAATTCGTCAACTGCATGCCTTGCCCGGTCATTCATTAACCGTACTTCAAAACGGTTCTTAACTGGTACCTCATCTATCGGGATTTTATATTTCACATACTGTTCATAGTCCTTTTCATAAATACAGAAATACACATCACTTCTCATTGAACCAATATACAGCGTGTATCCCATCCCCAATTTTTCCTCCTTCTTAACAAGTTCACCGCTACGGTAGGATTTATAGCCCCGAAAAAGCGAAACGCATTCTTCCCTGTTACACTTCTCTGTCAACTCCGGGATATCCAATATTTCATTCACATCATTAATCGCCAAATCTATTCGCTTGAACACGCAGCCTTCGTTTACACACGATAGAAAAAAATCATACCAATTACGCCCCTGCGCCTCCAACACTCCCTCAAACTGTCGGCTACCTTGCCCTTTCATTTCTACCAAAGTTCCCTTCTCTTCATCCCCGGATACCATCACAAAAATATTTCCATACTCATAATGCTCCTCGTATCCGAAATAACCATAATCCTCGTGCAGCATATAACCTATCTTTAATTCCAGAATATTCTCTATCACATGTACAGCATTTGTTGTTAAAAATCGAATACGGACATAATCAATTACAATATTCATGCCACTGTCCGGATTCAGTCTGTCTAGTGCGGTTGATAATCTGTCAAACATTTCATCTGTCAATATCACTTTTCCAGATTCTATTCCTGACAGGTTCGTTCTTGCAACCCCTGCCTGTAATGCTAATTTGCTTTGTGTCAAACCGTATGCTTTTCTCCGTTTCTTCAACATCTGCACACGCTCGTCAGCCACCATAAATACCTCTGTCCTGAAATGTCTGTTTTCATGGTTAAAACAGACATTTTTAAAATCACCCGTAAACCCTTGATTTTACTGGATTTTCTATTCTTGGAACCCTTGTAATTGCCCGATTTGTACCCCCCTGTTAGGTACGGGGGGTTAATCGGCGGCTGGCTAACGCCAGCCGCCAGAAAAGGGAGTGAACTCCCCCGGCTTATGCGTTCCGCTCACCGTGGGCATCCTCTCCCTTTTCCAAACATCATAGACTTACAAATCTTCCTACCGACAGAAATTATTTTCCGTCATTCTTCACACCCTCCGGACGTGAAGGACGCACATTCGGTGCACCCTTTAAAACAATATCATCAGCTTTCACATACCAGTCAACATCTACAGAATTAAAGCCCGCCGTTGCAATTGCTCCCGCAACAGGATTTATCAATATAACCTCTGTATCAGGCGCAAACTCTTTTTCCCCCACTTCTGCCGGAATACCAACCTGAATCATACATCCCTGTGCTTTACACTTTAAATCATAGACTCGTTCTAATAACTCATCTGATACCGTACCGTCTTCATTCTGCCGCATTTTTTCTCTATGCATAGCAGAAAACTTTAAAACACCAAAAGTCTTCTCATTATCAATAATCAATCCATCCTGTAATCTCATCCAATTATCCTCCTACATTTTCACCATATCGTCAGCCAGCAACACATAATTTGTATAACCACGACCATTAATATTCCGCCCTTCCGCAATCAGTGTTGGATTTACCAGCTTTACTTCAGCTTCATACTCAAACCCTTTCGCTCCGACTTTCCCCGGAATCCGTACAACAACATCCTCTGCACGCTGCTCTGTAGAATAAAGATGATACTCCCTCTGCTGTACAACAGGACGCCCATTTACTCTCCTTGCCGTTTCTTCTCCATTTCCCGCAAATGTCAATTTACCGAACAGTTTTTCCATGTCTGGATATACAACTTTTAATTTCATACCTTTCTACCTCCGATTTTTATTAAAACCAGAACAATTCGAAACCTCTAACCGCGCTATCGCTTGGTCTAATGCACTCCACAAAGACCCCGCTACGCTAACACTCTTTGTTCCGTTTATTTCTATTTCTTTAATGTACCATCTATTTTACACAGGATTAATTCCAATTCCTTATCCTGCTTTATAAAATAATCAATACACACCTCCACACATATTTTTTGCATCTGCTTTTTCCTAACCGTCGATGCAAAAACGGTTTATGCAATTCTTATTTTACATTTAAGCGTAAACTATACCGCCCTTTCTAACCAAGGCAACCAGAATTCTTACAAACTGGTATACCGTGCATAACCGGTAGCTACTTTTTTGATATTGGAGGACACGTAGCAGCCTCCGATGTCATATTAAATTATCACGGTACAATAAATCATGCACCTCATTTTCTTTTTCTTACTTGTCAACTGTCATTCTTTCCAGTCATTTTGCACAAAAAAAATGAAGCTAGGTTTCTTTAACCTAACTTCATTTTAAAACTTGCCAAATTTTTATAAACTTTTATAACTTTTTTTCACTTTTTTACATTTCTCCTCCAATTTTTACTTTTTCCCATGGCAGCCACCGGGGTTCAATATTCTATATACCTCATCAAGAGAACATTTGATGCAAATGATTCTCCGGTTCCACTTTGGGTTACAATACAATTTTTCACATATACAGTCCTTCCATGTTCTGCGTCTTTTTTTCACACGAAATCCTTTTTCCGTACAGCGGCGCCGCACTGTACGGCAGTCTTTTCTTATCTCTATTTTATGCAGCGCCCCTAGATCCGGTTCTTCCTTCCCGCAATCAATTTGTTGATTGGCTGACCTTTTGTCGAGAACTTTTGCTCGTATTCTGTCATTACATTTCCCTCATTCATCTCCGGGTTATGATGCAAATCATATGTGTGTGCCAGCAAAACCCATCCGGCCTCCCCGACCTGCTCCAGCGAAAATTTGAATAACTCGGTATTATCTGTCTTGAATTCCACTTCTCCGTCCTCGGACAGGACTCCCTCATAACGTTTCAGGAATTCTTTGGAAGTCAGCCTCCGTTTTGCATGTCTTGCTTTCGGCCACGGGTCTGAAAAGTTGAGATAAATCTTTTCGACCTCTCCCGGCGCAAAGACTTTATCCAGTTCTTTCGCGTCCATGCAAATAAACCTGATGTTTTCCAGTTCACGGAATTCGTCCCAGTCAAACTTTTCAGTTGCACGCAGCAAAACGCTGGAATACCTCTCGATTCCGATAAAATTTGCCTCTGGATGCAGTACCGCCATCCGCAGCAGGAACTGCCCTTTTCCCATCCCGATTTCAATATATATTGGGTGAGCGTTCCCAAATTCCCGGTTCCATTTTCCCTTTTTCTCCTCCGGGGCATTCATCACCGCATCATGTTCCTGTATTACACTCTCCGCACGCGGAATATTTCTCAATCGCATATATCTGACTCCCACATCTATGTATTATTTGTAACTGTCCGGAGCCATGCACATCTGCAACGGCTTTATGTGCTGGATGGCTGCATACATAAGCATAAATCGGCGCAGAAGCATATGGCGGATACGCCGCATCTCAAAATCCGCAGGATTTTGAGATGGCTCTGAACAGTTACTATTATTTATCTTCCCTTGCCCAACATAATCACAAATATATCAGAACAATTACCAAAAAGATAGGGCAATCCACTTTTACCCATGTTCATCATAACACAAAACGCCACCTTTGGTCAATTTTCATAATTGCAGCACATCCGCTAATTGACAGACCGGAGATAAATAATCGTAACAGTCCAGCCTTCCGGCAGAACTGTTACGCATCCTGCCATTTTGAACCGCCTTTGGCGATGGGCAGGATACATTCAACAAAAACGTGCACCCTCGTACCCTATCAGTGTTATGGTTGAGTACGGACTGAACTGTTACAAATAATCCCCAGTGCTGTCAGCTTCGTTCCCACGTAATTGGTGAAATTGTCCAACCTCTCTCTTTATTTTACTTCAATTTCATTGCTTTTTTCCGAAAAAGGTGTATGATAGTAGCAATAAGGAAAAAATCACAAGGAGGCTTACTATGGACTCTATTGTAAAAAAGTTGTCAGAAATAGAATCTGCGGCATCCGCGATTGTGAATCACGCGGAAGCACAGAAGAAAACCCTTGATAAGGAGTATCAGGAAAAGCGCCGGATATTTGATGACGAACTGGAGCGTAAGACGATGGCGAGGATTCAGAAAATTCGGGACGGTCTGGAGACAGACACAAAAGCGCTGCTGGATGGTCAGAGCGATGACACCAGCGATGCAATTGCTGCAATCCAGAGGGACTATGAAGCACGCCATACTTGGTACGCAGAAGAGATTTTAAAGCGCGTCACAACCGTGTAAGATACAATATGTACCCAGAACGGGAATTATGCATATGTCCCACATACGAACCCTGAACAGGAACGATATATGTATCTCACAGGCACAACCTGAACAGAAAGGATACAGGTATCTCATAAACAAAACCAGAACAGAAAGACTGAGGTGTAACAATGGGGAATCTACTTACTTATAGTGGAATCGTAACCAAAGTCCGTGCTATGGAAGCAAAGCTTCTGGATGACAAAAATTTTGAGGAGATTTCGGAACTGCACAGTGTCCCCGAAGTTGTTTCTTATTTAAAGGAGAAATCCTCGTACACTTATGTACTGGACGAACTGACTTCGGAACAACTGCACCGCGGAAATATCGAGAAAGTCCTGATACGTCAGTTATATTACGACTATTCAAAAATTTACCGGTTTTGCGGACTTGAACAGCGAAAGTTCCTATCGCTGTACATTTCCCGCTACGAAGTAGACTTGATTAATTACTGTCTCCGAATTGTCATCAACCATTATCAGGAGCCGTTTGATTTGAATTATAAAAAACCGTTCTTTGATAAATATTCCCAGATTTCAATTGACAGGCTCATCACGTCACGCACAACGGATGAACTGATTGAAAATCTGAAGGGCACGGAGTATTACGAGCCATTAAGCCGGCTGAAGGAAAAAACAAACATTACACTGTTTGATTACGATTTGGCACTGGATCAATATGCATTTGCAAAGGTATGGAAAAAGCGAAAGAAAGTCCTGAAAAAGAAGGAACTTGAGATTCTGACAAGAGACTACGGTTCCAAGATTGATATGCTGAACCTGCAATGGATTTACCGTGCAAAAAAATACTATCATATGCAGCCCGCCAATATTTATGCACTGTTGGTGCCAATTCACTATAAGATGACGACCGGGCTGGTAAAAGAGCTGGTCGAGGCGCCTACCCCGGAGGATTTTGAAGCAGTGTTAAAGAAGACCTCCTACTGGCGGCATTATGATTTTCAACAGAACCTGACGATTGAGCAGATGTACAGCGAATGTCTTTATCGGCTGTACACCGTTGACCGTAGGCGGAATCCTTACTCCATCGCCACGATTAACACCTATCTGTTCCTGAAAGAAGAAGAACTGAGAAAGCTGACGACCGCTATTGAGTGTATCCGTTACAACCTGACACCGGGCGAGACGTTAGCCTATGTTGGAGGTAAGATTCAATGATTGTAAAAATGAAATTCATCAATATCTCCGGTCCGCGGGATGATATCGACCGCGTAACGGATGTTTATCTTTCCAAATATGAAATTCAGTTGGAGTCTGCCCTGTCCGAATTGAAGACTGTAGATAACCTGCGTCCGTTCGTCGAGATGAATCCGTACCGGGACGCACTGAGTACAGCAGAGAAGTTTGCCGGCTATCTGGAAAATCCGGACCAGATTACTCCGGACACATCGCTTGGACTGGATGATATGTTTGAAACAGTCCGCAAAGCGAATGAAGACTATGAACAGCTACAGGATAAAAAAGAAAAGCTCCGGAAAAGGATTGACGGATACCGGAGCCGCCAACAGGTTATTTCACCGTTCCAGCCGCTGGACTGCAATTTACAGGAAGTGCTGAACTATAAGTTCATCGCCTACCGTTTTGGCAAACTGCCAATTGAGTATTACCACAAAATGCAGAAGTATCTGATGGATGATCTGGATGCCATCTACGTGGAAGGTGAAAGGGACGACACCTATGTATATGGCGCATATTTTGTTTCGCCCGGCGAATCACCGAAAGCAGACGCAATGTTCCGCTCCCTGCATTTTGAACGGATTACGATAACCAATGAATATGAGGGAACACCGGCACAGGCTTACCGGCAGTTGGAACGTGAAGTCCAAAAAACATCTGATGAGATTGACGAGTTGGAGCGGCAAACGGCGCAGATGCTTGCAGAACGTGCTCCGCAGTTGCTTGCTGCGAAAAACCGTCTGGAGGAGCTGTCCAATAACTTCGATGTCCGCAAGATGGCGGCACGCATGGAAGACAATAAAGAAGATTACTATATTTTGTGCGGATGGATGTCCGATGAGGATGTCGCAAAATTTACCGAAAAGATAAAACATGACGATAAAGTATTTGTTGTTGTGGAAGAGGACCGTGAAACTTATTTCGGTGAACCTCCGACGAAACTGGAAAACCCGAAAATATTCAAACCATTCGAGATGTATGTACAGATGTATGGACTTCCGGCACATGATGAGATGGACCCGACCGTATTTGTCGGTCTGACCTATTCCTTCATCTTTGGAGCAATGTTCGGAGATGTCGGACAGGGGCTTCTGCTTTTAATCGGAGGCGGGCTTTTGTACCATTTCAAGAAGATTCCGCTGGCAGGGATTATTTCTTCCGCCGGTATCTTCTCCACCATCTTTGGATTTTTATTCGGAAGTATTTTCGGATTCGAAGATATTATCCAGCCATTATGGCTGCGGCCAATCGACCATATGACGACACTGCCGTTCATCGGCAAGCTGAACACCGTGTTCATCATTGCGGTTGCATTTGGTATGGGCGTCATCATATTTGCCATGATTCTGCATATTATCAATGCGGTGAGAAGCCATGATATCGAAGCCGCCTGGTTTGATGTCAACGGAGCCGCCGGACTGGTCTTCTACGCTGCTGTAGTTGCAGTCATCGTCCTGTTCATGACCGGCCACAAGACGCCGGCCGGATGGGTCATGGCGATTATGTTCGGAATTCCGCTGCTTTTGATTCTGTTTAAAGAGCCATTAACGAAAAAGATTGAAAAGCGGAGCGATAAGATGGAAGAAAGTAAAGCAATGTTTTTTGTACAGGGATTTTTCGAGTTGTTTGAAACATTGCTCAGCTATTTCTCAAACACACTGTCTTTCGTGCGAATCGGAGCTTTCGCAGTCAGCCATGCTGCGATGATGGAGGTTGTGCTGATGCTGGCAGGCACTGAAAGCGGGCATCCGAACTGGATTGTCGTCGTGCTTGGCAACCTGTTCGTATGCGGTATGGAAGGACTGATTGTCGGTATTCAGGTACTGCGTCTGGAATATTATGAAATGTTCAGCCGATTCTACAAAGGTTCCGGACGGGCATTTGCCCCATATTCCAAAAAGAAAGGAAAAGCGAACAGATAACAATATTGTTTACAAAGAAATAATATAAATTAAGATTCCACAGGAGGGTTTTATTATGACTACTGCAACAAAAATCATCTTTATTGCCGCTCTCATACTGAGCATCATCATTCCATTCGGCTATTACCTGATTGGAGAGAAGAACAAAAAACGCTATAAGAGGACTATCGGAGCCAACGCATTTTTCTTCTTCGGTGCATTTGCTATCGCATCCATCATGCTGCTCGGCGGTCCGGAAGTACAGGCTGCCTCCGGCGATTCTGCGGCAGGACTTGCAACCGGACTCGGCTATCTTGCAGCCGCACTCGTTACCGGATTATCCTGTATCGGCGGTGGTATTGCCGTAGCAAGTGCAGCAAGCGCAGCGCTCGGAGCAATCAGTGAAGATTCCAGCGTACTTGGTAAATCCCTGATTTTTGTAGGACTCGCAGAAGGTGTCTGCCTGTACGGACTGATTATCTCCTTCATGATTCTTGGAAAACTGTAATAGCCCTCTTCTTTGCACCGTTGGGTGGACGCCAAATACAAGCAAGCCTGTGTTTGGCTCGCTGCCCGCGGGAATAAAGTGCCGCATAGCACGGCGGAATGGAGATTCTTATGAAAATGTATCTAATCAGCGACAATATCGATACCTACACCGGCATGCGTCTGGCGGGGGTAGATGGCGTCGTCGTTCACGAGCGCGAGGAACTCCGGCAGGAACTTGAGAAAGTCCTGCAGGACAAATCCGTCGGCATCGTTCTTCTGACCGAGAAGTTCGGACGGGAATTTCCTGATATCATTGACCAGTTCCGTCTGGAACGGAAGATGCCTCTGTTGATTGAGATCCCCGACCGGCACGGTACCGGACGGAAGAAGGACTTTATCACTTCGTATATTACGGAGGCAATTGGACTCAAATTATAAACTATAGATGCCGGAACAAGCCGATTTGCAAGCTCGGCAGAACCCTTTTAACGGCATCGGCATACATCACACGTAAGCGCCCGGAAGACAGGCGCCAAGTGCTTATAGCGAGGAGGTAGAACCTTGACCTTAGAAGAAAAGATTGCACATTTGCAGGCAGCCTCCATGGAGGAGGCCCGTTCGGAAGGCAATGCCATCATTGACTCTTACCGGGATGCTCTGGAAAAAGTATTGCAGGATCACAAAGACGAAGCGAGACGGCAGTCACAAACCCGTCTTAAGGCAGAGACTGTCAATGCCAGGCAGCGGCTGAATCAGTCGGCAGCCAAGGCGCAGCTTGAATTAAAGCGCCGCCACAGTGCGATTCAGCAGGAGCTGAAAGATAAAATTTTTGAAGAGACAAATGCACTCTTACAGGATTATATGAAAACGGATGCATATGAAGACTTCCTTGTAAAATGCATTCGCAAGGCGCTGGTATTCGCAGACGGGGAACCGATGACCATCTATATCAACCCGACCGACGAAAGGCACAAATCCGACTTAGAGGATGCAACAAGAACCCATCTTACCATCAGTGCAGAGGATTTTATCGGTGGTGTGCGCTGCGTAATCCGTGGAAGAAACATTTTAATTGACAATTCTTTCAAAACACAGTTGCGAAACGAATATGACAGCTTTATATTTTTAGGAGGTGACGGCATTGCTTAATACCGGAACAATATATGGAATCAACGGTCCCGTCATTTATCTGAAAGGAAACACGGGATTTTGCATGTCCGAGATGGTCTATGTGGGCAAACAAAAACTGGTAGGCGAGGTCATTGCCCTGGATAAGGATATGACCACCGTGCAGGTATATGAAGAAACAACAGGCCTTCGCCCCGGCGAGGAGGTTGTCGCAACCGGAAGTGCCGTTTCTGTCACACTTGCCCCCGGAATCCTGAACAACATTTTTGACGGAATCGAACGCCCTCTGGAAAAAATTGCGGAATCCGGCGGAGCATTTATCACCCGCGGAGTCAGCGTAGATTCCCTTGACCGCCAGAAAAAATGGCAGACGCACATTACGGTAGCCGAGGGACAGTTTCTCCACGGCGGGGATATTATCGCGGAAGTCCCGGAGACACATGCCATTATGCACAAATGTATGGTGCCGCCCGATACTGAGGGTACGGTCGTGAGCGTTGTTTCCGACGGCGAGTATACGATTGATGAGCCATTGGTTACGCTGGAACTGAACAACGGGAACACGAAGGAACTGACGATGACGCAGCACTGGCCGATCCGTGCCGCCCGCCCGACGCACCACCGCTTTCCCGCTTCTGTACCGCTTATTACCGGGCAGCGGATTATTGACACAATGTTCCCGATTGCAAAGGGGGGCACCGCCGCGGTTCCCGGCGGATTCGGAACCGGAAAGACAATGACACAACACCAGATTGCAAAATGGTCTGACGCTGATATTATCATATATATCGGCTGCGGTGAACGCGGCAACGAAATGACGCAGGTTCTGGAAGAATTCAGCCACTTAACCGACCCGCGTAACGGCAAACCGCTGATGGACAGAACAACTCTGATTGCAAATACGTCTAATATGCCGGTGGCTGCCCGTGAGGCATCTATTTACACCGGTCTGACGCTGGCAGAATATTACCGTGATATGGGGTACGATGTTGCAATTATGGCGGACTCTACCTCAAGATGGGCAGAGGCGCTGCGTGAACTGTCCGGACGGCTGGAAGAGATGCCCGCCGAGGAAGGTTTCCCGGCTTATCTTGCATCCCGCCTGTCTGCATTCTACGAGCGTGCAGGCATGATGCACAACCTCAATGGAACTGATGGCTCAGTTACGATTATCGGCGCCGTATCCCCGCAGGGAGGAGATTTTTCTGAGCCGGTTACCCAGAATACCAAGCGTTTTGTACGATGCTTCTGGGGACTGGATAAGAGCCTCGCATATGCAAGACATTTTCCGGCAATCCACTGGCTGACCAGCTACAGTGAATATCTGGGAGATTTGGCACCGTGGTATCAGGATCATGTCTCTCCGAAGTTTGTCGATTACCGCAACCGTCTTATGGCGCTTTTAAACTCTGAAAGCAGTCTTCTGGAAATTGTCAAACTGATTGGCAGTGATGTACTGCCGGACGACCAGAAACTGATTCTGGAGATTGCCCGTGTAATTCGACTCGGATTCCTGCAGCAAAATGCATTTCACAAAGACGATACCTGTGTATCTATGGAAAAGCAGTTTTTAATGATGGACACAATTTTATATCTTTATAAACAATCCCGTGCGCTTGTCACAATGGGACATCCGATGTCTGTATTGAAATCGGAAAACATTTTCGACCGGATTATCTCCATCAAATACGATGTACCGAATGACCGTCTGGAAATGTTCACCCAGTACCGCAGGGATATCGACGCATTCTACCAGCGCGTCCTGGAAAAGAATGCATAAGGAGGAAATGTTGCCATGTCAATTGAATATTTAGGCTTAAGCAGTATCAACGGTCCTCTGATTGCGCTGGAGGGCGTACAGGATGCTTTCTTTGATGAAATTGTAGAATTTGTCATCGATGGCACAGAACGGAAAATCGGACGAATCGTTGAGATTTACGAGGACAAAGCGATTATTCAGGTATTTGAAGGCTCTGAAAATATGTCGCTGAAAAATACCCACACAAGACTAACCGGGCATCCCATGGAGATTGCACTCTCCCCGGATATGCTCGGACGTACCTTTAACGGAATCGGTCAGCCGATTGACGATTTGGGACCAATCCACTCTTCCTTAAAGAGAGATGTGAACGGCCTCCCGCTCAACCCGGTAGAACGAGAGTATCCAAGAAACTATATCCGCACCGGAATCTCTGCTATCGACGGGCTTACCACACTGATCCGCGGACAGAAACTTCCGATTTTCTCCGGAAACGGTCTGCCGCATGACCAGTTGGCGGCTCAGATTGTAAAGCAGGCGTCGCTTGGTGATTCCGATGAAAAATTTGCGATTGTATTTGCCGCAATGGGTGTCAAACATGACGTTGCTGACTTCTTCCGCCGTACTTTCGAAGACAGCGGTGTTGCCGACCACGTAGCCATGTTCCTGAATCTGGCAAACGATCCGGTTGTCGAACGTCTGATTACCCCAAAGGTAGCACTGACTGTTGCTGAATATCTGGCGTTTGAACAGCATATGCATATCCTTGTCATCCTGACCGATATGACTTCCTTTGCCGAAGCCATGCGTGAGGTGTCATCCTCCAAAGGGGAGATTCCAAGCCGAAAAGGATTTCCCGGATATCTTTACAGTGAACTCGCGACCATTTACGAACGTGCCGGCATCGTACAGGGTGTAGATGGTTCTGTAACGCAATTGCCGATTCTGACAATGCCAAACGATGATATCACGCATCCGATACCGGATCTAACCGGCTACATTACAGAAGGGCAGATTGTACTAGACCGTGAATTAAACGGACAGTCCATCTATCCGCCAATCAACATCCTGCCGTCTCTGTCCCGTCTGATGAAAGACGGTATCGGCAAAGGGTACACCCGTGAAGACCATCAGGACTTAGCGAACCAGCTCTTCTCCGCTTACGCAAAAGTAGGCGATGCCAGAAACCTTGCATCCGTTATCGGAGAAGACGAACTGTCAGCAATCGATAAAAAATACCTCGAATTCGGAAAAGAATTCGAGACCCAATACATCGGTCAGGGCATGAACGAAAACCGCAGTATAGAAGAAACACTTGACCTCGGCTGGAAACTGCTCGGCAGACTGCCGAAAGAAGAACTTGACCGGGTAGATACAAAGATACTGGAGAAATATTATAAACCGATGGAGGTTGAAGAATAATTCAACGAATTCAACGGGGACTGTCCCTTCTGAGAAGGAACTGTCCCTTTTGCAAAGGGGACTGTCCCCTTTGCCTTCCGTTTTCAGAATATTCTGATATTATTATGAAAGGGGGCATTCCATGGACCCGCGTACATTCCCCACAAAGGGAAATCTGATGCTTGCCAAGAACTCGCTTGCCCTTGCAAGGCAGGGATATGATTTGATGGATAAAAAGAGAAATATTCTCATCCGCGAACTGATGGATCTGATTGACGAGGCAAGGGATATTCAGGCTGAAATTGATTCTACTTTTACCTACGCGTATCAATGCCTGCAGCGTGCAAATATAGAACACGGAATCAATAAGGTATCACAACTTGCATATACGGTACCCATTGAGAATTCCATCACCATACAGACACGCAGCATTATGGGCACCGAGATTCCTCATGTGAAATATACTCCGGCAAATGAATTGCCAACGTATTCTTTCAGTACAACAAAGGAATCCATTGACATCGCTACCAAGGCATTTCAGAAGGTGAAAGACCTGACAGTGAAGCTGTCCATGGTGGAAAATGCGGCATACCGTCTCGCGACAAATATTAAAAAGACGCAGAAACGTGCAAATGCACTGCAAAATATTACAATTCCAATGTACACGAGCCTTGTATATACTATCAGCAATGCATTGGAAGAAAAAGAGCGTGAAGAATTCACGCGGCTGAAAGTAATCAAGAAAATGAAACAGCACAAGGGATAACTTGCAGAAGAGAGCGTTTCAGGTTGGACCTGTTGACAAGCTTCCTTTTTCTATGCCGTTTTAGCATACGCTCTTTGAAATAGCGCAAAAAGGCTGGTAATCCGGTTCTTTATACCGTTTTTACCAGTCTTTTTAGATTTAATGCGGTTGCCGATAAGAGGCATTCTTCCGTCGCTTTCTGAAGGCCTCTTTTCTGGATTTTATTCAATTTATGTTCTCGTTTTAAAACCGCAAATGTCCCTTCAGCCCATATCTGCCTGAGACGCATGACTCTCAAATAATCGCTGGTTCCTACTTTCTGGTTGTTCCGTTGAAAAGATGGATAATAGGCACTGGCATTGATCCTGACTAGCATTTTTATCAGGATAACCGGATCAATAGATTTTCTTCCTAAATTAGAATAATAAGGGGCAGCTTTTTCGTATATAAAATCAAAGTTTACACCGTTTTTAATCTGTCTCAGAAGATGATTCTCTGGAATCATGGAATTTATATCAAGGATTATCATTTGGATTTGTCCGTTTTGTATTCCCATCATAAAAAGTGACCTCCTGCAATTGATATAATAAGTATACCATACAGAAGGTCATTTTTCTTTAGTTTCTCAACAGGTCCCAAGTTTCAATGTAATCATTATATTTCTTTCCCATTATTGTTATCCTTTTTTCGAACTATTGTTCGCTAATGAATTTTATTCTATCATGGAAACCACATAAATGCAATTAACGTTCAAAAAATTAACTCAACAATCCACTAGCTAATCATCCATAACTTCAATATTTAGGGCATCTATTATTTACTTCATTATAGCACTTACCTTTTTCAAAGTCATTATATTATAACAGCAAAACAGCGTAAGTAATGTCTCCATTCTGTTGTGAGATTATCTCTCAAATTATTTCTGCACAATAGGCAGGATTTTATCGGTAATTTGCTCAGCTAAAAATTGTAGCTTCCCTAAAATTCAAACACAGCTACTCCATACCCCGGTAATGGATAGGCAAATGAATAGTCTTGTCCGTCACATTCCTGTTTCTTAGAGCGATAGAAGTTGGAGCGTGCGGCACCTGTACCGCCGTAACGCGCATCATCACTGTTCAGTATCAGTTTATACTGTCCTTTTTTCGGCACGCCGACGCGGTAATCATCCCGCTCTACCGGTGTGAAATTGCATACAAAGAGCAGATTCCGTTTCTTATCTTTTGAGTATCTTACAAAGCTGAAAATACTACGGAATACATCGTCTTTATTAATCCATTTAAATCCTTTTTCTTCGGTATCCAGCTCATACAGAGCCTTTTCTTTCTTATATAAATGAAGCAAATCCTGTACCCAGTTCTGCATCTGCTGATGTGGCTGCTCAGCCAGCAGATACCAGTCAAGCTCACGCTCCTCACTCCATTCACGGAGCTGTGCGAACTCCTGTCCCATAAACAGCAGCTTCTTGCCCGGATGCCCCATCATAAACGCATACCCGACTTTCAGATTCGCGAACTTGTCAAATCCGACTCCCGGCATCTTATTCAGCATAGAGCACTTCAGATGTACCACTTCGTCATGTGACAACACCAGAATATAATTCTCGCTATATGCATATTCCATGGAAAATGTCATCATGTAATGTGCATTTTTACGAAATAACGGATCCAGTTTCATGTATTCAGTGAAGTCATGCATCCATCCCATATTCCACTTCAGGCTGAAACCAAGTCCGTCATCCTCCGGTTTTCCTGTCACCTTTGGCCACGCCGTGGACTCTTCCGCAATCATCACACTTCCCGGATTCCGTCCAAGTACAACCGAATTCAGATGTTTAAAGAAAGCAATCGCCTCCAGGTTCTCATTTCCGCCGTACTTATTGGCAATCCACTGTCCGTCCTGCTTTCCATAATCCAGATACAGCATAGATGCCACTGCATCTACACGCAGTCCGTCCACATGGTAATGCTCCATCCAGAACAGTGCATTTCCAATCAGGAAATTCTGGACTTCTGGTTTTGCATAGTCAAATATCTTCGTCCCCCAGTCCGGATGCTCGCCTTTTTTCGGATCCGCATACTCAAAGGTCGGTGTTCCGTCGAAATCAGCCAGTCCATGTGCGTCCTTCGGGAAATGAGCCGGAACCCAGTCCAGAATGACACCAATCTTATTTCTATGCAGATAATTAATCATATATGCAAAATCCTCCGGCGTACCATACCGGGACGTCGGTGCGTAATACCCGGTCACCTGATATCCCCATGAGCCGTCAAACGGATGCTCCGCGATACCCATAAGCTCGACGTGGGTATATCCCATCTTCTTCACATACTCCGTAATGGACTTTGCAAATTCACGGTATGTATAGAAGCCTTCGTCCTCTCTGCACGGATGGCGCATCCATGAACCCATATGCACTTCATAAATCGACATCGGGTTCTTTTTGTTATCCCAAGTCTTCCGCGCCTTCATCCACTCCGCATCCGTCCATTTCAGATTGGTAATATCTGCAACACGCGAAGCATTTCCCGGTCTTAACTCTGCATAATTAGCAAACGGATCCGCTTTATACAGAAGTTCTCCTTTCATTGTCTCAATACAAAACTTATACATCTGCCCCTTTTTTGCTCCCGGGACAAATGCCGTATATATTCCCATCGGTTCCTGACGCTCCATATAATCCGCATCTTCTTCCCAGTCATTAAACTCACCGATTACAGATACCTGCTTTGCATGCGGAGCCCATACCGCAAAGTACACACCTTTCATACCATCAGCCGCTGTCACCAGATGTGCACCCATTTTTTTATACAATTCATAATGTGTACCTTGTCCAAACAGATACTGGTCCAACTCTCCAATTTCATAAGGCTGTACTGTCTTTTTTTCGGTCTTCGTCTTTACCATAAGCCCACCTCACACCTCGTATTTTATATACCAATATTATACTTTAAATCCTTGAAAAATAAAAGAGAAATCCATGCCGAAACACAAAAGAAAGGCTACAATTTTTGCAGAATGTAGCCTTTCTTTTTGTATTCCGTTTTTTAATTATTACATCATCAGATATGAAAATCTTTTTCTGTCAGAAGTATTCTGTCGGCATCATCCGTACCCTTGCCAAATACTCTCTTCACCAGTTTTCTCGCAGAAGCTTTTTTCGAATGTTCCATTGCTTCATCCATTACTTCCTTGACCTCCGCAACCGTTACGGAATGATCCTCTCTCTGCAGCGTATCAATCCGGCTGTACAATGCCAGCAGTCCCATCTCATCAATACGATATCCATTTTCCTGCGCATACGTCTGTCCGAATGTTACCAGCTCATCATTGATAAAAATCGGTACTTCCAAACGGCTTGTGAACTTTCTGCGGAATTCACGGTTAGAACTCAGCAGTCTGTCCAGCGGCTTTCTCTGGTCCTCCAGAACAATCAATAATTCTCCCGTATCCTGTTCCATCGCTTTATTCAGCTTGGCAATTGTCTTTTCATTCATCTTGCCTGCTTTCTCAATAATCAAAGCACCGCCGTAAAGCTTGCGGAAAATATCACTGATTTTCTTCTTGTTCAGAGATTCTCCTGTCACAATCGCAACCTTACCCTGACGAATCTCACGCTGTCTCTGGATTGCTTTTACAACATCCACAGCCAAAACAGTCTTTCCATTTCCTTTATTACCGATAATCAAAAGATTGCCTGTATTGGATGTGCCGCGCCTGTTCGTACAGTTCTTATCCTGCTCCAGAACATCGACAAGCTGCTCGCTCATACCACGTACCGGTACGAAATATGAGAACAGTCTCTTCTGTTCATCTGTCAGTTCCACACGTTTCTTGCCCATCTCCGACAGTAATTCATGACGGTTATGCACGAGGAATCCCGTATCGGAAATAGACAACGCATCAGAAATCTCATCCAGCGGAAGTGGCGCCGTCTTTCCTGTTGCAATCAGCTTTGCAGTTTCTTTTCTGCTAAGTGGGGTTGTCTTCGACAGGATATCCAGACCTTCCTCATCATCAGGAATCTCACGGTCATCGTACTCATCATATGACGTATTCGGACGGAACTCTTCTTCCATATCAGCCTCTACATCTCTGACATTGTACCCACCTTCATAATTTTCCTCGGATTCATAATCTTCCTCATAATCACTGTATCTGTCATACGCCGTATCCGCATACTCATCATCGTATTCGTCCGCATATTCATCTTCGTACTCGTCCGCATACTCATCATCGTATTCATCATCATACTCGTCCGCATACTCGTCATCGTACTCATCAGCATATATATCATCGTATTCCGATTCTACATACTCTTCGCCGTCCGCATCATCGTATTCCGATTCTACATACTCTTCGCCGTCCGCATCGTCGTATTCCGATTCTACATACTCTTCGCCGTCCGCATCGTTGTATTCTGATTCCTCATACTCTCCGCCGTCCGCATCGTCGTATTCTGATTCCTCATACTCTCCGTCGTCCGCATCATCATCATATCCTGACTCTGTATGCTCTTCATCATCGTCCCCAGCCAAAGACAAGGCTCCGGAATTCATAATTTTCTGGAATTCCTGCGTATATCCCATGTCAGATTCCTCTTCCTCGTCCCAATATCCATCTGCCTCTGAATCAATATCATCTACAACTTCTTCCGGTAAATCATCCTCATACCCGTCAGCATATCCATCTTCGTATCCGTCGGCATACTCGTCCTCGTATTCTTCCTCATGTTCGTCGGCATACCCGCCAGCGTATTCATTTTCATATCCGCCGTCATACGCACCAGCATATTCATGAACATTCCCGTCTTCTTCCGGCTCATCATCCAGACGCAGTTTTTCTGTCTCATCTGCCATATTATCTTCTGCATCACGCGCCAGCATATCACTGGAAGATGTTCTTCTCTGAGTCTCAGGTTCTTCGTCTGCCCTCGGAACCACACCTTCAATCTCATCTATCAGCCGTTGAATATCTGGCGGTAAGATTGGTTCTCCCATCTTTCTTTTCTCGTTCATTGCTCCCTCTTTCTCAGGCTTTGCCTGTGTAACCCCTGTTTTTTCTGCTTCATCTATCAGGCTTTCTAATGTATCCAATGTGTCTAATGTGTCAATTTCGTCCTCCGAATCCTCAGCAGTTTCTTTTTCGGAAAGTTCCTCTATAATCTTTTTCTCCGATAAAACTTCTGCGACATCATCCTCTGAAATATCTTCCTCCGACAAAGTCTCTGCAACATCGTCTACCGAAATATCTTCGTCAAAATCTTCTGAAATGTCTTCCGCTGAATCTGCGGTCAGTAACTCATCTTCCGGGATATCCTCCGCATCTTCCTGAAGAATATCCTCAATGTCCACTCCTTCTGTGTCATCACTCTGAGAAACAGTTTCACTCTGAACTGGTTCTTCCTCACCTTGAGAAACTTCTTCTATTTCAACTTCTTCTATTTCATCATCTTCATCATCCAGGAAATCTTCTTTCTCCTGTTCTTCCACATTAGTATCTTGTACCGATTCTTCCAAAGGCACATTCTCATCATCCGCCGTCCATGCTGCCAGCAAATCCTCCAGATTCATCTGCCCCGTAATCTGTTTATCTTCTTCCGGAGTCGCTACAATCTCTTCCTCCGGTTTGGCCGTCTCTCCCTGTTCGATTTCTTCCTCCGGTTCGGCCGTCTCTCCCGGTTTGATTTCTTCCTCCGGCTCAGCCGTCGCTTCCGGTTTGATTTCTTCTTCCTCCGGCTCAGCAATCAATTCTTCCAAATCCGGATCAACCTTAATCTCCCGCAGTGCTTTCTCACGTTGCTTTTTCTCCGACACCTGATGTGCCAATTCCAAATCGGCTACAGCCTCAATATCCTCAATTGCATCATCCAAATCGGATAAATCTTCCTCTTCTTCCTCCACAATATCTTCCGCTGTTTCCTCCGTCAATTCTTCTGTATCATCCTTTTTACCCAAATGAAGAAGCGCACGCAGCGCCTCATCGAGCCGCATAGTATTGCCAAGCTTTTTCTTTTTCGGAACCTTCTCCTCTTCGGGCTCTTCAACCTCAATCGACTCCAATGGCTCGGTTTCCCCGCTCACATTTCCGTCTTCCTCTGCATTTCCCCCAGCGCCGGTATCCGCCTGCGCATCGACGTCTTCCGTATTTTCAACATTTTGGGCATCAGCAACTGCCGGTGTATCCTCCTCTTTATTTTTAACAGATACCTCTCTCACCTTTGTTTCAAGAGTCTCTTCCAAAATAATTGCGTCATCGGGATGTGGTCCTTCTATCTGAAATCCCCCTGCCGTTTCCTGCACCGTCTGTTCTTGTCCTGGCTGTACCGGTTCTTCTGCCTGTAATCCTCCCGACAATGCTGTTTCCGTCGATACGTCCTCCGGTCTCCCGGCTTCCTCCTGTTGTGTCTCCATGACAGCCTGTAGTTCTTTCTCCATCTGCTCCTCTGAAATATCATCCGCTTTGCTATACATACTCAAATCCGGAATTTCTTCTGTTTGGGAGCCTGCTTTCTCATAACGGCGGTCATATTTTTCCTGCTGAGACGGGGTCAATGGCTTATACTGCATCTTCAATTCCATTGCCTGATAAACATACTTGCCTTCGCTGAACCATAAAATCAAATCATCGCATTCTTCCAGACATTCTGCAACTTTGCCTGCCTCCTGATACAGTTTTGCCAGCTCGTATGCCCATTCTTCAATATACTCTGCCTTCTTAAACGACTCCAGCGCCTCTATCTGCTGTTCAATCGGCGCTCTCTGGGCACGCAGAATCTGATATTTCAATAAATACCGGTTTGGGTCTTTGGGAGCAATCTGGATAAATTCATCATAATAGTCAATTGCTTCATCCACGTTCCTTGTCTTCAACGCCAGTGTACACAGGCGATATATAATCTTTCTGCTGCCCTCTGCCCGGTGGTAGGCAATCTTCAGGACATCGTAACTCTTCAAATAGTCCCGGCTTTTTTCATATATATCACTGACATTCATCAACATTGTCGTATTGCGCACTCGTTTCCAGTCGATACCGTCCGCAAGCTCTGCCGCTCTGCTGTATGCACCGTCCTCCATAAGTTCAAGCATCTGCTCTGTCTTCAGCTTATACTCATACTTGTCCACTGCGTTCACCTCGTAAACTTCTTATCTCGTTCTCTTTTCTGTGGTTTCACTTCTATAATTCAAATTCTCTTTCCTAGTTTACCATAAGTGGTACGCAATGTCAAAAAAATGCATCCTCAATCAACATTGAAGATGCATTTTAATTTTTATTTAAGATTGAATACGAGAATACTAGGCTTACAATCACTTTTTTGTTACTAACGTGTTACTAACCGGACGTTTTTCTTATTACCAATCCAAAAGCATTTACTACTGTTTTTAACCATGAAGATGATACAATATTCCCCGGAACTACGCTGTTCCGAGGATTTTTTCTGATGGTATGCAACACGAAGACTGCTATTTTGAATTGCGACCTTTTCTGGCAAGTAAAAAGCACCCGCGATGGGGTGCTTTTGGTTTATTTTATACTTTAGTAAGTAAATATGATATTAACCCTATTCCAAAAAGATTAAACAAAAATACCATCGGATATCGTAAAATTATAGCATTTATAACTGTCTTCATTTTGCTCCTACACTTTGGTATCCTATTTTTTCTTTTACAAATTTTTTGAGCCTTGCACTCCTCGTTGGTACATGAAACTATTTTATTACATTCATCTTTTACATGAAAGAAATCCCCATTCTGCTCGTACCAATAACAATGGTATGAACCGTCAAATACCATTCGTCCAATATCTCTATTCAAGATTTTTGCAATCGAATATAGCAACATGAACACAATATCAAAAAGCATCAACCCAATAAACATAATAATTATAAGTGGAATAGCTAAATCTTCCTTTTTACTCAATTCAAATATTCCCTTTATTACGGAAGACAATCCAGTTACGCCACCAAAAAACACAAAAATAATTGCCGAGAATAATCCTACAATTGTCATGATATTTGCATTTTGTGCATTTGACATATCATTAAATTTTTGTGTAATACTATTTGCCATTGCATTAAAATTGTAAACTAAATCATTTTGAAGTTTTTCTCCGCTCTCCCTAACAGTTTTATCGTTATTAATTAATCTTTCTTCCTCTAGCGCAATATGATCATAAAGTTTTGCCAAACTATTAACAACATCCTCACATTTAATATTTATATTTTTTTCTAAAATTAGGCTCTCATATTCTTGCATGCTACATTTTACTATAAATTGTAACTGCGATATATTATTCAATATATAACTTAGCGAATCTGGCTCTTGATTCATTTTTTCATACACGTATTTTGAAATCTTATAATATTGATGCCGGTGATTGTTTTCGTAAAATTTTGCAACACTTATAAATATTTTTTTGACATCTTCTATATCATCTGAATAATGTGCTATTGTAAATAATTCTATTAAAGAATTTATCTGTTCTGTATTTTCCATAAAAAATCACCTAGCTGTTATATATTTTCTCTTCATGTATTGAATAATACGCCTTTATTGAATCCACACTTATTTCGCAACCTCTCTTCGTGTTTTTCCACGGATCCTCAGAATGTGTCTTTTTTACTAATTCAAAAGGATTTTTTACTTTTGCGTATGCATCAACCACTTTATTTATAAGATTCATTTCTTCTGTTCTTAAGCTCATTTCTTCATTCTGATAAACTATTTGTATCTTTGAATAATCAAACCCTAGATTTCTTGATGATGCCTGAAGTGGTATGTCTTCCCTGCCGTAAATTTTAAATTCATCATACACTTCTCTCACCACCGGACCATATTCCCATGCCATTATAGGTTCTTTAAAGCACTCTTTTCCAGTTTTGACCAATATAGCTGCTTGAATATAAAATAAAAGTTTTTGCAATTTTAAATTACTAATTGGGGAATCCGTTTTTTGCGAATAATTAATAACATACTTTGCTATTTCTATTGCTTTATACATTTCGCATCCCTCCTTGTTATTTTGTAATATTATATTACTCTTTTACTACTAAAAATGCAACATTTCCAGCATAAAACTTTTCTGAATATTCTTGTGCGGTGAAACCGCTGTTCCGGAAAATCGGGAACCGATAGTCCGGAACAGCGGTTTCACCGCACAAGAATATTCAACTGGATCAGATACGGCAGATGGGACCATTTCCGAAGCCGAAGGAGCTGGACCGG
>X357_Northern_Tamandua__coassemble_376_pt1 | contig 25154 bp, 23 predicted proteins | sample X357_Northern_Tamandua__metabat2_low_PE_004 | metagenome-assembled genome bin X357_Northern_Tamandua | reverse complement strand
GGAAGAGGTTTCGGCTTCTTCCCTTTATTTTTGCCAATTAAAATTATACACTAACACACGCTCTTCAGCTCTTATCACTCGTGAATCGGAGTAATTACAATATTTTCCGGAGCAATCTCGGTTTTCCTTGTCACGATATCCTCAATCTGGGCGCGGTTCGCATCTGTCAATTCCGCAGCATCCACAACAATATCTGCCGAATCCTCGGTCAGATTGACTACTGCCTCAGAGAATCCTTTCGATGCCATCAGCGTCTCAATCGCCATTTCCTGCTCCGAGAGTTCTGTCAGTTTTACCATCTGTGCAATCGCATCCTGCTTTTCTTCTTCACTGATACTGGTATTGTCTATGATGGACTGCAGCGTCTCTTTGTTTTCGGCACGAACCTGCTCTCTGGATACTTTCGCCTGTGCCACTGTAGACTCTGCACTGCTGTTTGTAAGCACGGCCTCGCCCGGTGTCCCTTCCACCTCGGAATCAGTACTTGCAATCTCCCCCGAGCTGTTCTCCACATCATCCTCGGAAATATCCAGCAGTTCCTTATTCGCCAGCTCCGCATTTGCCTCCGTTGTACCTGTCTTGGTCTCTCCGAACAGTTTTCCAGAATAATTCAGATATCCGGCTATCGCAATCATAACCGCCAGCGTGGTAATAATGATTTGGTTCTTTTTGAATATTTGTTTCACTTGGAACCCTCCTTTTTATGTATCTGTCCTTTTCATTATTTTAATTTTATGCGTTTCCACACCGAATAATGCCTGAATCGCCTCTGTGATATTCTGCACAACGACCGCATTGTCCCCACCGTCGGCAATCACAACCACTCCGGAGATTTCCGGCGTCAGTTCTTTGCTTACATACGGCGTCTGGGAACCATCCGACTGCTGGGTATAGACACTCGTACTGTCCGAAGTTCTGTCCTCTGTGGTCCGTGTACTGCCGGACTCGCTCTGCTCAGAACTCACTTGATGGCTACTGTTTTTATCTTTTTCAATCACTTTCTCGCCGGAAGATTTCAGGGTAATGACAACCTCTGCCTTCCCTACCCCTGCCACCGATTCCAATGCGTTTGCCACACGTTTTTCCATATATTCCTGATACGCCTCGATGTCTGAGCCAGCCCGGCTGCCCCGATTTGCATCCGTTGCCGTTTCTGCCTGTGCCACCTCCTTATCTTTATCAGAAACCGGATATGCAATTACGAGCAGCAATAGACCAACCAAAAAAACAAGAAGCAGTTGATTTTTCCCCGGCAGCTTTCCACCTGACTTGATTCGTTCCAGAAATACTTTCCATTTACTCTCCACGTTCCAGTTCCTCCGGCAAAAAATCTAAAATATCGACAGTTTCAAAATAAGTTTCCTGCTGTTCCAGTGTCCTTTTCTCCTGAATATATTCCTGATTACGATACAGTTTCAGAAAGGAGCCTTCCATCCCGGTCAGTTTCAGAATCGGAGTCATTAACAGCAATATCATCACCAGACCGGCAAAAAAACGGATATATTTTTTATATTCCTTTCCGGGTATCACTTCCAGCACAGCCGTGATCATCACCAGATAGCAGGCAAGGTTACGGATCCACTCATACATCGCATCTAACATATTTTCACCCTTGTTCCATGTTTAGTTCGTTGCGGCAGCAACCACCGCGATTGTAACCAGAAACAGCGTCATTGTTGTGACAAGCATTTGCAGCATCAGTTCATATCCCTCGCTTACACTGCTGATACACCCGGTAATCCTGGAATCTGAAACCGGCTGCACAAGTGCGGCGGCGAGTTTATAAAAAAACGTCATAATCGCCATCTGAAGAACGGGAACCAGACAAATCATCAACAGCAGTACCGCTCCCGCCATCCCGATTCCGTTTTTTATCAGTACTGCGGTCCCAAGCACCACATCAGTCACACTGCCAAATGTATTGCCAATCCCAGGGATTGCCGAGAGGGATTTTGTCAGTGAGCTTCTTTTTAAGCTGTCAATTGCCGGAGCTAACAGACCTTGGATCACATTGATTCCAATAACGCAGCCAAGCAGTGTTTTCAGTATCCAGGAAATTCCTTTTTTTATTAGTTCCGCAAGCTCAGACAGCATATCTTCTCCAAGCAGATAATTCATAATCTGTATCATGATATACACATTGACAACCGGAATCAAAAAGCGGAATATAACCATCTCCACCAGATAAATAAGGAACAACACCAAATTGTAGAACATCAGCGAACTGCTGCTGCCGGAAGAAATCGCCACTGACAGAAAATACCCCGGGCAGAGCAGGCGCATAAAATCCAGAAGAACCTCCATCTTCTCTTCCAGCCCGGATATGGCAATCCGAAAGGAATTCAGACACATTGTAATCAACAGCAGATACAGAACATAGAAACTGATTTCGGACACCTGCCGGTTCTGCAATGCGTTGGAAAAATTGGTGAATACTGCCGCTATAATGGCAATCAGCAACATGTACACGAGGTTCCTGCGGTTTGTACGGAATTCATAGCCAATCTGGTCTTTTCCGTATTGTAAAAGCATCTGTCCGGTTTCTTTGAGATTTCCCGTCATCAATGTCTCCACTACTTGTTGAAATGTTATTTTTTCCCCGGGAAATAGTTTTCGAAGATTATCATTCAGCTCCGAAAAATCGAACTCCTCCAGAATCTTTTTCTCCGTCTGCTCCTGTATCTGTCCCAGGAATTCTGTGTCCTCCTGCCCGGATGCCACGGACGTCTCAGCATCCTGCCCTTCTTCCGCACGGACTTCCGTTTTAATGCCAGACAGGAGCAGACAGCCAATGAGTACACAGAAAATAACAAATCTGCCATTCTTTTTATTCTTTATTTTTTTCATGACAGAAACTCCTGAATCGTTTCCAGCAATGCAAGTAACACCGGCATGCCAAGTGCCAGAATCGTCAGCTTGCTGAATATTTCAATCTGCACAGCAATGGTCTGATATCCGGCATCTTTACAAATACTGGAAGTAAACTCCGCAATATAAGTAATCCCTATCATTTTCAGCATTGTGGTAAGATAACCGACATCCATATCGAGATAACTTTCAATTTGTGTAACTGCATCCACAAACAGCTCCAGCCGGTCGACAATACAGGAAAACAGGAGAATACTGACCGCCACACTCATATAAATGCCATATTCTGTTTTTCCACCTTTAAACTGGATTGCCAGCAGTGCGCCCAGCACACCGACAACGCCGATTTGTATCATATTCACCTGTTTTTCTCCCCTTCTGCCGTCATGGTAACCAGACCGTTGTTATAATGCAAACAATTGTTTCATTGTCATAAACAAATCGTAAATAAACGGAAGCACCCAGGAAAGCACAAGCACCAGTCCGGCAAAACTTACAAGAAAGGCCTGTTCATCCCTTCCACTGTGCTTTAAAACCTGACTCAGAATCGAAACAAGGATGCCGACCGCTGCAATTTTAAAGATTAAATTGATTGTCATGGCGCCTCCTGTTTCACATTAATATTACGACAAGGAAAATGCCTCCCATCACACCAAGACAGCTCCCAATCCGCTTTTTCGCCGCCATCCCTTCCCGCACCTTCTCAATCTCAAGCTCTAACCGTTCCAGATAAAGCTGCAGGTTCCTGCTTTCCGCAGCCGTGTTCATCTGACCAATGTAACAGCCCAGTTCCTTCAGTTGAATGGAGTGCGTTGGTTTCAAATTCAGTCCGCCGAGATAACGGTCTACCGAGCGCATCCATATTTTCAGAAATTCTTCTTCATCTCTGTTCTCCACCTGTTTTTCCATTGCCAGCAGCCACTTTCGGTAAGGCTCTTTGATGCGTTCTCCGACATGCCCGCAGATTTCACCGATTGGTGCATGGCCATATTCCAATTCACTTTTTATCATGTAGACTATATGACGGATATACAGCAGTTTCTCCAGATAATTCTGCTGCTCCATTCCATATAAAATGCCTGCTCCGGTAGTTGCCGCAATCACCAATATCCCGCCTATAAACCGCTGCATAAAAGACTCCCCCGCTCATCGTAAATATGCTTTATTTCTCCCGGATGATGCCGGTTTCCGAGGATAACATACCGCTCGAATCTCCGTTTCCGAATTAAGTCTCCCAACACTGGCTTTTCAGACGCCTCATCCATATCCATTCCATGTACACTCGCAATCAGCTTGCACCCACACTGCATTGCATACTCAACCGCATGGACATCCTCTGCCGTTCCGATTTCATCAATTGCAAGTACCTGGGGCGCCATCGAACGAATCAGCATAATCATCCCCTCTGCTTTCGGGCAACAGTCCAGAATATCGGTCCGCATCCCCAACTGATTCTGCGCCACACCGAGGTAACACCCGCCCAGCTCTGAACGCTCGTCCACCACGCCGACTGTGCACCCCTTTATGTACCGGTTTCCATCCGATATCTGGCGGATGATATCCCGAATCAGTGTTGTTTTTCCGCACCGGGGCGGAGAAATAATCAGTGTGTGGCATACTTCCCTGTTTTTTGTAATATACTGCATCACGGAATCCGCACAGCCAATGATTTCGTGTGCCACACGGATATTCACCGAAGAAATATACTGCAAGTTTTTTACATGATTGTTTTCCAATATAACCTTTCCCATCACGCCCGCCCTGTGCCCTCCTTCAATTGTAATAAACCCCTGCCTGAGTTCCTGCTCGTATGCATACAGAGAATAATGACAGATATACTCCATCGTTTCTCTGAGCTCCTCTTTCGTGACAATGTGCTTTCCCTGCGCCTCCGTCGGCAGTACCATCTCCCGGTTTTCGTACTCCAACATCAATGGTTTTCCTACACGCAGCCTCACCTCCTGCAATTTCTCAAAATTCAGATTCTCGTGGGCTACTATTCTGCGGATTGATTTTGCCAAAACATTCAATATTTGCTGTTTTTTCTGATTTTCCCTCATCTTGTCCACCTCTTAAAACAATATATGAGTGGGTTCTAAAAATATGCATGGAAGTTCAGAAGGGACTGTCCCTTTGCGCTCTGTTTTCAGAATATTCTGAACATAAAAGGACAGGCAACATTCTGCCTGTCCTTCCAAATCTATTTCTTTATTCTTATTCAGCTACATCTTTCATACTAAAACTGAATCTTCCCATTTTGTCTTTGCCCATGCATACAACCTTTACGACATCGCCAAGTTTCAGGACGTCTTCCACTTTATTGATTCTTTCTCTGGAAATCTTGGATATGTGAACCATTCCTTCTTTTCCAGGTGCGAACTCAACGAATGCTCCGAACTCTTTGATGCTGACTACCTTTCCTTCGAAAAGCTGTCCTGCCTCAAAATCGGTCACTATAATGTGGATCAGTCTTGCAGCCTCTTCCATCTTCTCTTTATCCGTTCCACAGATAGATACGGCACCATCATCTGTAATATCAATCTTAACGCCTGTCTGCTCGATAATCGCATTGATTGTCTTTCCTCGCTGTCCGACTACATCGCCGATTTTCTGTGGGTCAATCTGCATCTGCATAATCTTTGGGGCGTACTTGCCAACCTCTGTCCTTGGCTCTGCGATTGTCTTACCCATCACTTCATCCAAAATATGAGTTCTGGCTTTCTTTGTTGCAGCAATTGCCTCTTCGATAATCGGTCTTGTCAGTCCGTGAATCTTAATATCCATCTGGATAGCCGTGATTCCCTTATGAGTTCCTGCTACTTTGAAGTCCATATCTCCAAAGAAATCTTCCAGCCCCTGAATATCTGTCAGTACAAGATAATCCTCGTCTGTCTCACCCGTTACCAGACCTGCGGAAATACCTGCAACGGCAGCCTTAATCGGCACGCCTGCTGCCATCAGTGACATACTGGATGCACAGATACTTGCCTGTGAAGTAGAACCATTGGACTCAAACGTCTCGGATACGGTACGGATTGCATATGGGAACTCTGCCTCGCTCGGAAGTACCGGTACAAGAGCTCTCTCAGCCAATGCCCCGTGTCCAATCTCACGGCGTCCGGGTCCTCTGGACGGCTTTGTCTCACCGACAGAGTATGACGGGAAATTATAATGGTGCATATATCTCTTTGTCGTCTCTGCCTCATCCAGTCCGTCCAGTCTCTGTGCCTCAGACAACGGCGCCAGTGTTGTAACTGTACAAATCTGTGTCTGTCCTCGTGTAAACATTGCAGAACCGTGTACTCTCGGTATCAAATCTGTCTCCGCTGCCAGCGGGCGTATCTGGTCAATTGCACGGCCATCCGGACGCTTGTGGTCTTTGAGAATCATCTTTCTTACAGTCTTCTTCTGATACTGGTATACTGCCTCCCCCAAGACTGCAAGCCATTCCTCGTTCTCTGCAAATGCCTCTTCCAGCTTTTCCGTAATGACGCGGATATTCTCTTCTCTCGTCTGCTTGTCATCTGTAAATACCGCTTCTTCCATCTCTGCCGGAGATACAATCTCTCTGATTGCAGCAAACAGCTCCTCCGGTACCGCACAGCTTTCATAAGCATGTTTTGGTTTTCCGCACTCTGCAACGATTGTCTCGATAAATGCAATGACCTTCTGGTTCAGCTCATGTGCAGCAAAAATTGCATCAATCATCTGAGCCTCCGGGACTTCGTTTGCGCCCGCTTCAATCATAATCACTTTCTCTTTTGTAGATGCAACGGTCAGCGCAAGGTCAGAAACTGATTTCTGCTCTGCTGTCGGGTTAAATACAAACTCACCGTCAACCAAGCCAACCTGTGTTGTGGAAATCGGTCCGTCAAACGGAATATCTGAGATACTTGTTGCAATTGCTGCTCCAAGCATAGCTGTCAGCTCCGGGCTACAGTCCTGATCCACAGACATTACCAGATTTTCCAGTGTCACGTCATTTCTGTAATCCTTCGGAAACAGAGGACGCATCGGCCGGTCAATTACGCGGCAGGTAAGGATTGCATTCTCCGATGCCTTTCCCTCTCTCTTGTTGAATCCTCCCGGGATCTTTCCAACAGAATATAATCTTTCATTATACTCTACACTCAATGGGAAGAAGTCAATTCCGTCTCTCGGTTTCTCGGATGCAGTCGCTGTACACAGTACAGTTGTGTCACCGTAGTGCATCAATACTGCACCGTTTGCCTGCTTTGCAACTCTGTCAACGTCTACACGCAGAGTTCTTCCTGCAAGTTCCATCTCAAACTTTTTATACATGTTTGCTCTCCTTTTTTCTCTTCTTTTCATCAAAAAACATTACGCCAGGCAGGAGAGTCCGAAACTACTGAAAAACACATTAACTGTCTGTTAATATTCTTTTCAGTGGTCTCGGCAGCATACATCCTGCCCGCAATCCTTAATATTATAGCATACAGTCCTATTCCACGCAATCAATTCTTTCAAACATTTTAAAACCGCAATCACTCTCTCTTTCCTATGTGTTAATTATAAGCATTCAGACCGGTCATTTTCAACAAACAGAAAAAGAGATTTGACACCATCAACATAGTGCCAAATCTCTTTTTCTTTCCCTACAGATGCCGAAAATTATTTTCTGAGTCCAAGTTTCTCAATCAAAGTACGATATCTCTCAATATCGATTTTCTTCAGGTATGCAAGAAGTCCTCGTCTCTGACCAACCATCTTCAGAAGTCCTCTTCGTGAGTGGTGATCCTTCGGGTTTGCTTTGAAATGGTCTGTCAGCTCATTGATTCTTGCTGTCAGAATAGCCACCTGTACTTCCGGTGATCCCGTATCTCCCTCTGTTCTTCCATACTCTGCAATAATTGCCTGTTTCTTTTCCTTTGAAATCATGTTTCATTTCCTCCTGATATATAATCTTTTTATGACCGCCTGGCATTAAGCAACGGTTGGAGTCATCCAGTCACTGAACACCGGCTCAATTCATACCTGATGTAGTATAACATAGCTTTTATTGTATGTAAAGCACTTTTTACTCATCTTCCTCTTCCAAATCATCCCACTGATCCGGCTCTAGTATTGCGAATGCAATATTGGTCGCATGATCCGCAATCCGCTCCAAACCGGAAATCGTATCTGAGAATATCATCCCCGCCTCCGGATTACATTTTTCCTTTGTCAGTCGTTTGATATGTGAACGCTGAAGCTTCTTTTCGCGTGCATCCACCGCATCTTCCAACTGAACAACTTCCTTTACATGTTCCGGGCTTTGATTTGAGAACATATCCAATGCGTATTCCAATGTCTGAATCACCATGTCTGTCATATCCATCAACTGCTTTTCCGCCTTTTCGCTGAAAACAATATGCTCTTCGATTCTGCTCACCGCCGAATCTGCAAAATTTTCCGCATGGTCACCGATTCGTTCGATATCATTAACCACATGGAACAAAGCCCCCAGTATCTTTGCGTCTCCGGTCGGAATGTCCATTTCATTCACGCGAATCAGATAATCCGTGATTTCGCGGTTCATAAAGTCAATGTGCTTTTCCTGCCGGTACACTCGTTCTGCTTTTTCACGGTCGCTTGCGCAGAGTGCTTCCATACTGTTCCTCAGGTTTTCTTTTGCAAGTTCTCCCATATGCTGCAGCTCATGAATCGCATCTACCACCGCAGTCGCAGGAGTTACATTTCCCTTACCGATATATTCCAGCTCGTACTCCTCTTCTCCGGTTATATCTTTTCCCGGAATAATCAGATAGGTTGTCTTTACAACCCAGTTCATGAATGGGAACAGAAGAATCACTTCACACACTTTAATCAAGGTATGTGCATTGGCAACAGCACGTCCCGGATTGCCCCCGGATGCTTTCATCAATGTCTCTGCGATTGGATGCAGCCCTGCTAATAAAATCAGGAAAATGATAAAAGAGCCGATTATATTAAACAGGAAATGAATCCACGCCGCACGCTTTGCATCTTTTTTCCCTCCAAGGCTTGCAAGCAGGGCAGAGACACATGAACCCATGTTACATCCCAGAATCAGGAAGAAACATATCGTAAATTCCAGCATCCCCTGATTCGCCATCAGAATAACGATGCCGACCGTCGCAGACGAACTCTGCAGCACAGCCGTAATGCAGAATCCGACAAGTATTGCCATCATCGGGCTTTTCAGCGACTTCAGAAGCGTGACAATATGCGGGGATTCTTTTAAGGAGGACATTGCATCCGACATGGTACTAAGTCCCATAAACAAGATACCAAATCCAAGAATCACCCCTCCGATTTTGCGTATATTGGGTTTCTTGGCAAACATAAACATCACTACGCCGATAATGACAAACAGCGGTGCAATGTCCGACAGGTTAAACGCAATCAACTGACCGGTTACCGTCGTACCGATATTCGCACCGAGGATTACTCCCGCAGCCTGAAACAAATCCATCAGACCTGAATTCACAAAACTGACAACCATAACCGTTGTTGCGCTGGAGGATTGGATAATTGCTGTAAATAAAATACCAACCAGCATACCTGCGAACCGGTTTCTTGTGAAGAATTCCAGAATGGAGCGCATTCTCGCTCCTGCCACCTGTTCCAGCCCGTCACTCATCAATTTCATACCAAACAAAAACAGGCCAAGACCGCCAAGCAGCAAAAAGATTGTTGTTACACTCATTTGTATCCCACCCTCTTACTCGCCAAAGTAAGTCTTTCCATATATAATATCTGCATCTACCCGGGCTTTTAAATCCTCAATTGAATGAAACTTTGTTTCCGGGCGTTCAAATTCACAGAATCGTATTTTGATATATTTTCCGTATGCATTGCCTTCGTATCCAAAGACATATATTTCAGTCAGCAACCGGGGCACCTCTGCCACGGTCGGTTTGATTCCTACATTCCCGATTCCGTGGTAAAGCCTGCCGTCAATCTCAGCTTCACAGGCATAAACACCAAACTGTGGCGCAATTTTACGCTCGTCCCATGCCACATTCATCGTCGGAAATCCAAGTTTCCTTCCAAGTTGTTTTCCGTGTTCAACAATACCCTCCATGCCGTATGTGTAACCGAGCAGCTCTTTTGCAAGCCTGACATCCCCTTTTTCCAGTGTTTCCCTGACATACGTGCTGCTGATTTCTCTGCCCTGATATGTTTCCTTTTTAATTACTTCCAGCTCATATCCATACTTTTCAGCGTATTCCTGCAGCATCGCAGCATCTCCGCGTTTTTCATACCCAAACCGGAAATCTGTCCCGACTACAACATATGCGGCATGCAATGTTTCCGATAGAATGTGTGCAATAAACTGCTCTGCCTCCATCTCCCGGATTTCCTTTGTGAAAGGACACTCAATCAGGCAGTCTACCTGCCCTTCCAACCGTTGTCTTCTCTCCTCATTTGTCAGCAGGGAATGGTTTCCCATATCAAACGCACAAACCACACTGCGGATATCACCGGATGCAAGTTCCTTCACCCGGCTCACAAGTTTCTGATGCCCCCTGTGAAGGCAGTCAAACTTTCCAAGTGTAACTGCAGTCTTCTTATTGCCTTCATATGCCTGGATTTCTGTCAAATACTGCATTTTCGTCTTTTTGTTCCTCCTGGTCCAAAAACATCTTCTCTACAGAGAACACTCGTTCTTCTCTTCTGTAACGATAGATTCCGATAAAGCGTCCCTTCGTGTCATATATTCTCACTTGCTCTTTTTCTGCCAATTCACACAGGTTTTCTTTGCCCTGTACACCTGAAAATTTCAGTACGTTGCCGTTATACGCCAGTTTTTCATAAGAAGGTTTCACTGTTACTGCCTTCCGGTCAGCAAACATTACATCCAACGGAACCACTATTTCCCACAGCCTTCCCTGATTCCGGTACTCCTGTACCTGCTCGAGTCTCATACTGTCTTCTAACACAAACCGACCGACCTTTGTGCGAAGCAACTGCTCCATGCAGCCGCCGCATCCCAATTTCCTGCCGATATCGTGACAGAGTGTACGGATATAAGTTCCTTTGGAACAGCTTACCTCCATGCGGACACGTGGAAGATGCATTTCCAGAATCCGAATATCCAGAACCTGTACCTTCCGGGTTTTCCGTTCTACTACTTTTCCCTCCCGTGCCAGCTCATAAAGCTTCTTTCCGTTTACCTTCACAGCGGAATACATCGGCGGCATCTGGTCATATTCTCCAATATATCCGAGTATGCAGTTTTTTACTGCATCTTCTGTAAGATGCTCTGTGCACCTTTGCTCCAGCACCGTTCCGGTAATATCCTGCGTATCTGTCTCTGTCCCAAGCAGCAATACTGTCTCGTAGGTTTTATTTTTATCCGTCAGCATATCGCACAGCCTGGTTGCCCTGCCGAGGCAGACCGGAAGAACACCCTCCGCATCCGGATCCAGCGTACCGGTGTGCCCGATTTTCCTCTGCCCGACAATTCCCCTCAATTTTGCAACCACATCATGGGACGTATATCCTTTTTCTTTGTAAATATTCAGAATTCCGTTTACCATGCATCTATTCCTTTTCCAACTGTAAATTTTTATACTGGCATACAATCTGCCTGCTCACGTTGTTGATTACATCGTGGGCAGTCCCTTTCAAACTGAATCCTGCCGCTCTCACATGTCCGCCGCCGCCAAAGTATGTTGCGATTTTGCTGACATCTATCAATTCTTTGGAGCGGAGGCTCACTTTATATTCGTGTTGTTCAAGTTCATACATAAATATAGCAACTTCGGTTCCTGCCGTGTATCTGAGCTGGCTGACGATTCCTTCCAAATCTGCCGGCTCTGCACCGAAAAAATCCATATCCTTTCTTGATACATAAGAAAAGATACACCGTTTGTCAAGAATCAGCATACTTTCCAGAAGCGCTTTTCCGAGAATCTGATTCTGCACGTAGGTTTTTTCATAAAACGTCTTGTCAATAATCTTGCTTCCGTCCACGCCTTTGCGCAGCAATTCCGCCGCTGCCTCCATTGTTTCCGGTGATGTACAGGAATACTGGAATACCCCGGTGTCGTGGGCGATTCCCATGTAAAGTGCCTCAGCGCATGCCTTGCTGATTTTGTTTTTATCAATCAGGCGGTATACCAGCTCTGCGGTAGAGCTGGCATCCGGCGCAATTTCATTATAGTCTGCAAATGCCTCATTACTCACATGATGGTCGATACACAGTGTTGTTTTCGCCTGTTCAAACAGCGGGGCAAAAAGACCAAGCCTTTTCTTGTCCCCGCAATCCAGACAGATAAACAGGTCATACTCTTTATTTCCCGGAAGCTCATTGCAAATTACTTCCGTCCCCTGAATCATCTGAAAATAATCTGCAATTTTTTCCAGATAAACATCCACCTGCACCTCCGGATACTGCTCTTTCAGATACAGGTACAATCCTGTAACAGAACCGACACAATCCCCGTCTGGACGGATGTGCCCGCCCAGTGCAATCGTCTTTTTTCCTTCTAAAACTTCAGATAAAACAATACTCATGATTATTCACCGTCTTTCAAATCTCTCGTCAGGTCATCAATTTTTTTACTCATATTCACTCCGTATTCAATGGACTGGTCCAATATAAATGTAATTTCCGGAGTATTTCTCATGTTAATTGTTCTTGCAAGTTCATGGCGGATATAGCCTTCAGCGCTCTGAAGACCTTTCAGCGTATCTTCCTGGGCTTTTTCATCACCGAGTACGCTGATATATGCCTTACATGTCTTCAAATCAGGGGCAACCTCCACAGCGACAACCGAAGTCATCGGCGCTACTCTGGGGTCTTTAATTCCGCCCCGTAAAATGCTGCTCAGTTCACGCTGAACTTCCGAATTTACTCTTGTATTCTTAATGCTGTTCTTTCTCATAGCAACTGGCTCCTTATTTTCTTTCTACTTCTACCATCTTATAAGCCTCTATCAGGTCGCCCTCTTTGATGTCATTATAATTTTCAAACACAAAACCACACTCGTACCCGGCTTTGACTTCTTTTACATCATCTTTAAAACGTTTCAGCGATGCAAGCGGTCCGTCGAAGATTACGATTCCATCACGAGTCAGACGGACAGAACAGTTTCTCTCAAAAATACCATCCTGTACATAAGAACCGGCAATTGTACCAACACCAGATGCCTTGAATGTCTGACGCACCTCTGCGTGGCCAAGTACTTTCTCTTCAAATACCGGATCCAGCATTCCCTTCATGGCTGCCTCTACATCTTCAATTGCATTGTAGATGACACGGTACAGTCTCAAATCCACACCTTCGCGGTCTGCAATCTCCTTTGCAGTTGTATCCGGGCGCACATTAAATCCGATAATAATCGCATTTGATGCAGAAGCAAGGCTGACATCAGATTCGTTAATGGCACCGACACCTCCGTGGATAATCTTGATAACGACTTCCTCATTAGACAGTTTCAGCAGACTCTGTTTCAGGGCTTCTACGGAACCCTGTACGTCCGCTTTCACAACGATATTCAATTCTTTCAGGTTTCCTTCCTGAATCTGGTTAAACAAATCATCCAGAGACATCTTGGATTTTGTCTCTTCCAGAAGTTTCACCTTATTCTGTGAAATAAATGTCTCCGCGAAACTTCTCGCCTCTTTCTCTGAATTGCATCCGACAAATACCTCGCCCGCATTCGGTACATCATTTAATCCGAGAATCTCAACCGGCTGAGACGGGCCTGCCTCCTTCACACGTCTTCCTCTGTCGTCCATCATCGCTCTGACTCTTCCGTGTGCGGAACCTGCTGCAATGGCATCTCCTACATGCAGCGTACCTTTCTGTACAAGCACCGTTGCAACCGAACCTTTCCCTTTGTCAAGCTGCGCCTCGATAACAAGACCTCTTGCCGCACGGTTCGGGTTTGCCTTTAATTCCATTACTTCCGCAGTCAGCAGTACCATTTCCAAAAGTTCTTTGATACCCTCTTTTGTATGTGCGGATACCGGAACAAAAATTGTACTTCCGCCCCAGTCTTCCGGAATCAGTTCGTATTCTGTCAGTTCCTGTTTTACACGCTCTACATTTGCACTCGGCTTATCAATCTTATTGATTGCAACAATAATCTCGATTCCTGCTGCCTTGGCGTGGTTGATTGCCTCAACCGTCTGCGGCATCACGCCATCGTCAGCGGCAACGACAAGGATTGCGATATCTGTGGAACTTGCCCCACGCATACGCATTGCCGTAAACGCCTCATGTCCCGGCGTGTCAAGGAATGTAATCGTTTCACCGTTAACTTCTACTACAGACGCACCGATATGCTGTGTAATACCACCTGCTTCACGGTCAATGACATTGGAGTGGCGGATGGCATCCAAAAGGGAAGTTTTTCCGTGGTCTACGTGTCCCATTACGCAGACAACCGGCGGACGTTTTACCATGTCAGCCTCATCCTCTTCGTCCTCTTTCAACAATTCCTCAATTACATCGACAACCTCCTCTTTCTCGCAAAGCACATCAAATTCCATTGCGATTTCTTCTGCTGTCTCATAATCGACTTCCTGATTCACTGTCACAATCTTGCCCTGCATAAACAGTTTTTTAATAATCACGGAAGGAACAATCTTCATTTTGTCTGCCAGTTCCTGAATCGTCAGTACTTCCGGAATGACAATCTGTTTGATTTCTTCTACTTCCGGCTGCTTCGGCTGTGGCTTCTTCACTTCCGCAACCGGTTTCTGTTTCTTGCCTTTTTTGCCTTTGTTCTCAAACTCCTCATCACGAAGTTCTTTTTTCTTATAATCTTTTTCTTTATCTTTTGCCTTATTTCTCTGTGTCTTCTGCTGTTCTACCATTGGCGCCGGAATGGAATCGCGGTCATCTCTGCGCCCCTGTCTTCCCTGCGGACGGGAATTGCCATACTGTCCACGGTCATTGTTTCTGTCTCCACGGTCATTATTCTGGTAACGTCCGCCTCGGTCATTATTCTGATAGCGTCCGCCTCGGTCGTTGTTTCTGTCCCCACGGTCATTATTCTGGTAGCGTCCGCCTCGGTCATTGTTTCTATCCCCGCGGTCATTATTCTGGTAACGTCCGCCGCGGTCATTATTCTGGTAACGTCCGCCGCGGTCATTGTTTCTGTCCCCGCGGTCATTATTCTGGTAGCGTCCGCCTCGGTCATTGTTTCTATCCCCGCGGTCATTATTCTGGTAACGTCCGCCACGGTCATTGTTTCTGTCCCCGCGGTCATTTCTGTCATTTCTGCGCTGTCCCTGCTCTGCACTTTGTGGACGCTGTGTAGTCTGGGCCGGTCTTGTCTGACGCTGTGTCCGGTTTGCCCCCTGCTCTGCTCCTTCCGCTTTCACCGGTTTTGCAGGCGAAGCCTGTGCATTTCCCTGTGCACGCACTCCCTGGTTTGCTGCCGGTCTGGCTGCACCTGTACCGCCCTGCTGCGGTCTTCCCTGCCCGGAACGCCCCTGTGATGAGCGCTGTCCCTGACGGTTATTCTGCATTCTTCCTCCGCTCTTTGAATTCTGCGGACGGAATATCTGTACGATCGTTTTCTTCTTCGGTGCGCCATCCTCTGTATTTCCTGTAGCTCCCGTTTCTTTTTTTGCCGCTGTGCCTGCCTTCTTTCTGCTGTACTCACTGCGGATTTCAGATGCCACGTTGTCCTCCAGTGTACTCATATGGCTCTTCACTTCCACCTTTTTCTTTGCCAGAACATCCAGCAGCTCTTTATTTTCTATTCCCAATTCTTTTGCTAACTCATGTACTCTCAGTTTTGTCATATTATTAACTACCTCCTTTATGCAATCGTTGTTCCCTTCGTTGTCAGGCAGATATTCTTAATCTGCTTCGCCCATAATCTCATTCTGCTGCAGCCTGAGATTAAATTGTTTTTGAATTCCTTTTGCAAATCCTTCGTCCAATATCGCCAGAGATGCACGGAATTCTTTTCCCATTGCATGCCCTAAGGTATCTTTATCTCCATAAAAATAAATTGGAACCTCGTAAAATTCACACATATCCCGAAACTTTTTCTTTGTATTCCCGGATGAATCTTCTGCCACGATTACAAGCGCGGCGCGGCCGGACTTCGTCTCTCTCTCTGTCATAAATTCTCCGCTTACACATTTTCCGGCCCTTGTTGCCAGTCCGACCAGAGACAGGATTCTATCTTGCTTCAATCTCAATCATCTCCTTCTCCAGACGTTCGTATACTTCTGCGGGAATTGCCTGCTTAAAGGAACGTTCCAGACCTTTGTTCTTTACTGCCTTGTCAAAACACTCTTTTGACGGGCAAAGATATGCACCGCGTCCGTTTTTCTTTCCTGTCGTATCCAGAACAAAATCATTTTCCTCTGTTCTCAGGACACGCATCAATTCCTTCTTCGGCTTCATCTCGCCGCACCCGACACATTTCCGCATCGGTACTTTCCGCTTAATCGCCAAATGTCTCACCTCTCCTGATGGTTTATTCTTCCGTCTCTACAAATTCAAACTCTTCTGCCTCACTATCTTCTGCCGCAGTTTCCGGATACTCCTCATATCCGTCTTCTGCATTTTCCTCAAATTCACCGGCATATCCATCGCCATCCTCTTCCATCATGTTCATCTGCTCCATGTAGTCTTCCGGCAGTTCTCCTGACTCAATTGCCTGAGTCTCGCTCTTAATATCAATCTTGTATCCTGTCAGACGGGCTGCCAGTCTCGCATTCTGTCCTTCTTTACCGATTGCAAGAGAAAGCTGGTAATCCGGTACGATTACGCTTGCCACCTTCTCATCCGGGTCTGCCATAACAGAGATAACCTTTGCCGGGCTGAGTGCATTCTCAATCAGCAATGCCGGATTATCGCTCCAGTTGATGATATCAATCTTCTCCCCGCGCAGCTCATTGACAACCGCATTGACACGTGCGCCGTTCATTCCGACACATGCGCCAACCGGGTCTACATTCTCATCGTTAGACCAAACCGCCATCTTTGTACGGGAACCGGCTTCGCGCGCAATGCTCTTAATCTCAACTGTTCCGTCTTTTACCTCGGCAACCTCCGCCTCAAACAAACGTTTTACAAGCTCCGGATGTGTACGGGAAACAAGAATTTTCGGTCCCTTTGGGGTGTTCTTTACTTCTACAATATATAATTTGATTCTCTCTGTCGGTTTGAACGTCTCGCCTTTTACCTGTTCATTCTCTGTCAGCATTGCATCTGCTCTTCCAAGATTGATACTGATATTCTTGCCTACATAACGCTGAACGATACCTGTCACGATATCCTTCTCTTTTGCAAAATACTGATCAAATACGACTTTACGCTCTTCTTCACGGATTTTCTGCAAAATCAGGTTCTTCGCATTCTGTGTTGCGATACGTCCGAATGATTTGGATTCAACCGGAATCTGTGCAATATCACCGATATGCAGAGTAGAATCCAGTTTCTCTGCATCCTCCAGACTGATTTCCAGCGCCGGATCCATCACTTCTTCCACAACCTCTTTCTCTGCAAATACAGAATAGTCGCAAGTCTCTCTATCCATAATAATCTTAATATTGTCAGATGTTCCAAAATGGTTTTTACATGCACTGATTAATGAATTCTCAATCGCATCCATCATCGTATCTTTACTGATGTTCTTTTCCTTTTCCAGGATTGTCAAAGCTTCCATTAATTCTGTGTTCATTTTTCTTTCCTCCTAATTAATTGAACATATTATCACTATAACTCAAACTCTGTTTCTATTGGCTGATTAGAAGTCTAACGCAAGACGAATCAGTGCGATATCACTTTTCTCAAATGTCTGCTCCGTGTCATCCTCATATGCAATTGTCACCGTATCCCTGTCATATGCTTTCAGAATCCCGGTGAACTCCTTCTGACGTTCAATCGCACGGTAAGTACGGATCTCCACTTCTTCTCCCATGCTCCTGATGAAATCCTTCTCCTTCTTCAGCGGACGTCCCAGCCCCGGTGAACTCACTTCAAAGATATAAGTATCTTCAATGTAATCTTTCTCATCCAGAATATCGGAGAATTTCCGGCTGACAGCCTCACAGTCATCCACGGTAATCCCACCCGGCTTATCAATATAGGCACGCAGATACCATGTTCCTGCCTCCTTCACATATTCCACATCCACCAGTTCGAATCCGAACCCGGTCACAATCGGCTCTAAGAGCTCTTCTGTCTGCTGTTCGTATTGTTCTCTTCTCGACACGTTATACTTCCTTTCTGATTCTCAATCTGCTGCAGTCCCCCATATAGCATATCCATTTACAGGTACTCCCATGTAAGACCTTGCTTCTCAAAGGAATCCACATCAACAAAGAAGAGTGAACTTTCGTCCACTCTTCTGCCAGATTCCTTATGCAACTGTAAACTACTATAACACCTTTTTGCATGGATTGCAAGGGGTTTCAGAAAATTATCGGTAACAGTTCTGCCGGAATGCTGAATTGTTATAAATTATCCCCGATACTTCGTCCCTGCTCCGTCCCTCTTTGCCGCTTTCAGCCGATTCAATGTCACTTCTTTCTCTTTATACGTAATCTTCGTCTCTGTGCCTTCTTCGAACAGATACACATTCTCCAGCTCATCGTTCTGCTGGAGTTTGATTCCGCGGACGCCAACCGCCCCCTTTTTCTTCTCCGGAATATCAGCCGCCCTGAACCGCAGGAAATACCCGTTCTTCGTCTGCAGCACAGTCTGTTGGTTCTCTGTCACAACCTGTACGCTGAGCAGTCCGTCTTCCTCCTGCAGCTTGGTTGCCGCAATTGTTCTCTTTGCCACCTGGAACTCGGTTCCTTCCACTCGTTTTATCATGCCCTGCTTTGTTGCGAACAGTAGTTTTGCGAACCGCATCTGTTCAGAATCACAGACCATGATAATCTGCTCTTCTGCGCTGGAATAGTTGCTCAGGTTGTCAATCGGAGTTCCCTTATCACGGAATTTACCATATGGCAAATCCGGCACCTTCACCTGATGCATCCGCCCGGTATCCGTGAAAATACAAATCTTTCCGGTGTTCATACAATGTACAATATATTTGTTTTCTTTGTCCGCCGCATCTTTATTTCGCTCATAGACACTGGTGTCCACAGTCTTCGCGTATCCGAACCGGTCCATCAGGAATACCACTTCCTGTTCTTCAATCTTGTTTTCCTCAAATACTGCCTCTTCTGCATTCTCCACAACAGTACGGCGCTCTCTTCCATACTCCTTTTTAAATGCATCCAGCTCTTCTATAATTACATTTGACATGGACTCGTAATTGTTCAAAATATCTTCGTATTTTGCAATATTGGCAAGTGTAATCTCATGTTCCTTTTGCAGCGCTTCAATTTCCAGACCAATCAGCTTATACAGGCGCATCTCCAGAATCGCAGTCGCCTGCCGCTCGGTAAACCGCAGCATTGCCGCCATCTTTTTCGAAATATTGGACTTGAACTTAATGTTATCTGTCACTCCGTTCACAAGACATGCCCTCGCATCTTTTACCGACTTGCTTCCCCGCAGGATTTCAATAATCAAATCAATGACATCACAGGCTTTGATTAATCCTTCCTGCACTTCTTTCTTCTCCAGTTCTTTGGATAACAACGTCTTATATTTTCTCGTTGCAAGTTCAAACTGAAAATCCACATGATGCTCAATAATGGCCTTGAGTCCCAACGTCTCCGGGCGCCCGTCTGCAACCGCCAGCATATTAACGCCAAAAGTATCCTCGAGACGGGTTTTTTTGTAAAGCATGTTTTTTAAGTTCTCTGCATCCGCACCTTTTTTCAATTCCAGTACAATCCGGATGCCTTCTTTGGAAGACTGATTCGAAATATCAACAATATCAGTTGTCTTCTTTGCCTCCACAAGATTCGCCACATCATTTAAAAACTTCCCGATACCCGTGCCAATCATTGTATATGGAATCTCCGTAATGACAAGCTGTTTCCTGCCGCCTTTTAACTCCTCCGTTCCGACTTTTCCGCGAATCTTGATTTTCCCCTGCCCGGTCTCATAGATATTCAGCAAATCGTCTTTATTGACGACAATCCCCCCGGTCGGGAAATCCGGCCCTTTCACATACTTCATCAACTGTCTGGTGCTGATGGCATCGTTCTTCATATACGCTTTGACCGCGTCAATCACTTCGCCCAGATTATGCGTCGGAATACTGGTTGCCATACCGACTGCGATTCCTTCCGCTCCATTCACAAGCAGGTTCGGGACACGCACCGGAAGTACAAGGGGTTCTTTTTCTGTCTCATCAAAGTTCGGAACGAAATCTGTCACATCCTTGTCCAAGTCTGCAAGATACGCCTCCTGCGTAAATTTTGTCAGCCTTGCCTCTGTGTAACGCATGGCTGCGGCTCCATCCCCCTCAATTGAACCGAAATTTCCATGCCCGTCTACCAGCACCATTCCTTTCTTGAAATCCTGTGCCATAACGACAAGCGCATCATAGATGGAGCTGTCTCCATGCGGGTGATATTTACCCATCGTATCTCCCACAATACGGGCACATTTCCGGTATGGCCTGTCATAGCGGATTCCGAGCTCATACATATCGTAAAGCGTTCTTCTCTGCACCGGTTTCAGTCCGTCCCGCACATCCGGCAGGGCGCGGGCTATAATTACGCTCATCGCATAATCAATATATGATTTCTTCATCAGATCCGAATATTCGGTCCGGATGATTTGTGGTTCATTACTGCTCATTTATCTTCTCCTTTAAATATCCAGCTCTGCTTCTGTCGCATTTTCATAGATAAATGCACGTCTCGGCGGAACTTCGGTTCCCATCAGCATCTCCGTCACTGTGGATGCCATGCGGGCATCTTCAATCTCCACCAGTTTCAGCAGCCTTGTCTCCGGATCCAGAGTTGTCTCCCACAACTGCTGCGCGTCCATCTCCCCCAGGCCTTTGTACCGCTGCAATGTAAAGCCGCCGTCATGTGTCCTCCGGTAACGTTCCAGCGCTGCATCATCGTACAGATACTCTTCTTCCCCCTTCTTCGGCATCGCCTTATAAAGCGGCGGCATCGCAATGTATACATGTCCTTCATAAATCAATTCCGGCATAAATCGGTAGAACAGCGTCAACAGCAGTGTCGAAATATGCGCGCCGTCCACATCGGCATCAGCCATAATGATAATTTTATCATAGCGTAGTTTCGTAATATCAAAATCATTGCCATAACCTTCTGAAAATCCACAGCCAAATGCATTAATCATCGTTTTTATCTCTGCATTTGCCAGCACTTTATCAATGCTCGCCTTTTCCACATTTAAAATCTTCCCCCGGATTGGAAGGATCGCCTGATAATTTCGGTTTCTCGCTGTCTTTGCCGAACCTCCTGCAGAATCTCCCTCGACAATAAAAATCTCGCATTTCTTCGGGTCCCTGCTCTCACAGTTTGCGAGTTTTCCGTTGCTGTCAAAGGAATATTTTTGCTTTGACAGCAGGTTTGTCTTCGCCTTTTCCTCGGTCTTACGAATCTTCGCAGCTTTTTCCGCACTGGAAAGTACCGTCTTTAACACTTCCAGATTCCGGTCAAAGTACAGGACAATCTCATCACCGGTCACTTTCCCCGTCGCTTTCGCCGCATCCGGGTTGTCCAGTTTTGTCTTCGTCTGTCCCTCAAACCGCGGATCCGGATGTTTGATGGAGACAATTGCCGTCATTCCGTTTCGGATATCTGCACCGGTAAAGTTCGCATCTTTATCCTTCAATATGCCCAGCTCTCGCGCATACTGATTCATCACGGTCGTAAACGTTGTCTTGAACCCCGTCAAATGTGTGCCGCCTTCTGAATTGTAAATATTGTTACAGAATCCAAGTACATTTTCATGGAATTCGTTGACATACTGCAATGCAACTTCCACTTCAATACCGTCAGACTCGCCCTGAAAATAAATCGGTTCATGAAGCACCTCTTTCTTCTGATTCAAATCACGGATGAATCCAGTAATTCCCTCCGGCTCGTGGTACTCAATATGTTCCGGTACATCCAGACGCTTATCATCAAAGATAATTGTCAGATTGGGATTCAGATATGCAGTCTCATGCATCCTGCTTCTGACCTCTTCGGCGCGGAATCTGGTCTTCTCAAAAATCGTACCATCCGGCAGGAAATTCACCTTCGTTCCCGTTTTTCTCGTTTTGCCCACAACCGGCAGCAAGCCATCTTCCAGATCTATTACCGGTATTCCACGTTCGTAAGCATCGTGATGGATTGCTCCTTCTCTGCTTATCCACACATCCATATGGGCAGACAATGCATTGACAACCGAAGAGCCTACTCCATGAAGGCCTCCGCTTGTCTTATAGGCAGAATCATCAAACTTTCCACCCGCATGCAATGTTGTATATACAAGACGGGCCGCCGAAACACCTTTCTGGTGCATTCCGACCGGAACTCCACGTCCGTTATCTTCTACCGTGGCAGAGCCGTCTTTTTCCAATGTCACATGAATTTCCGAACAGTATCCGGCAAGGTGTTCATCCACCGCATTATCTACCATTTCATAAATCAAATGGTTCAGTCCCTTTGTGGACACACTTCCGATATACATACCCGGTCTTTTCCGAACTGCCTCCAGCCCTTCCAATACCGCAATACTGTCCGCATCATATGTAGTTTTCTTTGCCATATTCTCTCTCCTTCTTTCGGTTCCGTATCTGTCCGTAATCTGTATTTTCCCTTATATAATCTGCAAATTACGCCGTATATTCTAACACGCTCCGGCACTGACAGATGCAGACTGCCTCATGGCATACATATCTATATTAGCACGAAATGTATCACGTTTTCAATCATTTTTAGCCGGCTGTCATATCCTTGTATTTGTCAGGTATTAGTGTGAAACATTTTTCCGGCTGTCTTATCCCCTTATTCTGTCAGCACATGGTGCAATATCTCTGCCAATACCTCCATCGCATTTCTCATCTCTTCCACCGTGTTTGTCTGCGCTCCCGCCTCAACCAACAATGACTTCGGCAGCAAATGTAAATTATAGCGGTATCCCCGCAGATAAATGTGCCGCGCAAACCCCGGATACATCGACTCCGACGCAAGCTGCATCTGTAGGGAAAATGCAAGATTATCCTGAATGTATGGATTATAAAGATAATCGATATCTCCGTTTGTCCTTGTCCTGCTTAACCCATTAAAGAACATAATTTTCGCCGTAGGTTTTCCCCCCACATCCGTTACAAGGTGTGTTCCCTCTGCCACTCCGTCCCGGTGTAAATCGATTGCCACTTCCACGGTCGGATTTGCCGCCAGAATGGCACGTTCCGAGACCTCTGCATTTTCATAGGCATTGCTCCGGTCAAGTTCACCGTTAATGATATCATACACTCCGGTATCATGAATCGTCTCAATCCCTTTCGCATTTAAAAGCTGTGTCAGATATTCGCCGATTCCGACAATACTTGTATTTACATCCCCCGGTACAGAGTCTGCAAATTCTTCCTGTGAATGCGTATGAAAAATCAATACCTTTGGCCCGCCGGTACTCAAATCAATTTTCATACTGCGGCCCAGCAAGTCATCCGCATTTAACTGTTCCGGTCCAATCATCGTAGAGCTGTCTACCGTATAAAAATTACTCAGTAAATAGTCAAAGTCCCTCAATTTTTCAATCGACATATCCAGCACCGGCTGGCCCTGTGCTGGTACAATGTCCTCCACAGGCTCTGCCTCCCCTACAAGGTTTCCATTTTCATCGATACTGTTTTCATCATTTGCCTGATTTTCCAATATTTTTGCAATTGTATCCTCGTCCTCCACAGCGGACTCATACTGCTCCTGTGCATTGACATAACCAACCAGCGGCAGCCATGCCATCGCTTTCTCAGTCAGCCACTGTCCGAGACTTTTCGGTGCCCCCCGATTGGCTAATGTCAACGACGGAAGATACATCTGCTCCGCACTCTGAAACAGCATACGCTGGAACCGGTACTGCCACGCTGTGTTTTTTCCGGTGCCCGCACTGCACACAATATATATGAAAAAGATGCCAGCCACAGCACACAGCAATCTTCGAACCTGCTTTTTATCTTCCATTCCTATCCTCACCTTTTTTGCACAGATATGCTTTATTCCCGCGAGCAACGAGCCAGGCAGCCAGACTTACATAGATATTTGGCGGCCGCCGCGAGGGGGTGCTGAGTTCATGTGGCACTCGATTCGCACCGACCGAAGCGGAGCGCAGACCAAATCCCCCGCCCCTTAGGGCGCGTCAAATTTGATGCCTCATTGCTTGCAGCGGGGTCTTTGACTCTGTAAAGTCCGTCTATCATATATAAAAACGCTTTGTCTTATATATAATAAAAAACACCCTATCTTAATATATATGAAAAAAACATCTGTATATGAAGGAATAGCCGATATATATGAATCATCGCTACATAAAGAATCACTGCCATATAAGAGCTGTATCCTTATGATTTTCGGCATTCTCTATTTTTCTTCGCCTGTACATTTTCCTGTACACTGTGGATTTGCAAACAGCATATTCAATGCCTCCGAAATCGTGTAACTCATCTGTTTGACCATCTCATCTTCATCCTTTGGCGTGACAAACATTCCGTTCAGATGCGGTGAAATCAATTCCTTAACCAGCTCATATTTCTCAGCGCTATTATAACTTCTCAGCACCTCCCCAACGCCTTTCAGGGTTTCCGATGATTCCATCGCATGGATCAGATTTTCCATCGTGTCATTTACAATCGTCACCGCATCTACAACCGTAGGTACTCCGATACTGATTACAGGAATTCCCAACGTCTCCTCTGTCAGGCCGCATCGGTTATTTCCAACGCCGGAACCCGGATGGATTCCCGTATCTGCAGCCTGAATGGTCCTGTTCAGACGTTTACTGTTTCTTGCTGCCAGCGCATCCACCGCAATAACAAAATCCGGTTTTGTTTCATCTACAATTCCCTTTACGATTTCTAGCGTCTCCATCCCGGTCTGTCCCATCACTCCCGGCACAATTGCACTGACCATCCGTGCGTGTTCCATTCCCATTGCATATTTTCCGTACTCCTTCACAATATGACGTGTCACATTGAGATTATCCACCACATACGGTCCAAGCGCATCAGGCGTTACCTGCCGGTTACCAAGCCCGACCACAAGTGCGGAGAAATCTGTTTCGTCAATCTGCTTCCCTCGCATCAGTGTCCGGATATGACGTGCCAATTCTTCGGATATTTCCCTATGATAGTCTTCATCCGGCACTGCCATATTCGGGACCTCCAGCGTCAGATAAACGCCAACCGGCTTTTTCATCGTTTTTGCTCCGTTTTCTGTCTCAATCT
>X357_Northern_Tamandua__coassemble_375_pt1 | contig 27920 bp, 21 predicted proteins | sample X357_Northern_Tamandua__metabat2_low_PE_004 | metagenome-assembled genome bin X357_Northern_Tamandua | reverse complement strand
GGCGCAGCCCTTTATTTACAAGGGTTACGCCGTTTTTACTTCAAAACTTGAGATTTTATATTAATATATTAATCTGTATTTGTCAATATCTTTTTTGAATATTTTCTTCTTTTATTTTTATTGTCTGTTAATTCAAGAATTTTAAGTTGACTTTTACAGTTAAAATAAGTAAAATAATTATTATCTGTGGGAATCGGAATCTAGCGTATTTGTCTTGAATCAGACGGAGAGGCTGTTCCGAAAGATTATATTAAAAGGAGTTTTATTATATGGAACATTTGACAATTCCGGAAGGCTACTCATCTCCGCTGACAATCCGCGAGACAGAAGTCGCCATCAAGGAAGTAAAAGACTATTTTGAACGTGCACTTGCAAAGGCTCTGCATCTGACACGCGTATCTGCTCCGCTCTTCGTCCGCCCGGAATCCGGACTGAACGATAACCTGAATGGCGTGGAGCGTCCGGTTTCATTTGGCATCAGGGAGCAGGAGGATGCAACTGCTGAAATCGTACATTCTCTTGCCAAGTGGAAACGCTATGCATTAAAGCATTACAATTTTCATTCCGGAGAGGGTCTGTATACAGATATGAGCGCCATCCGCAGAGATGAAGATACGGATAATATCCACTCTCTCTATGTGGACCAGTGGGACTGGGAGAAAATCATTTCCAAGGAAGAGCGTAATATGGAAACACTGGAATATACAGTTCGCAAAGTATTCAGCGCATTGAAAGAAACTGAGGAATACATTTCCCGAAGATACAATTACATAGAACCGCTGCTGCCGGATGACATTTTCTTCATCACCTCCCAGGAATTGGAAAACATGTATCCGGAGCTAACCGCAAAAGAGCGGGAATACCGCATCGCGAAAGCGAAGAAAGCCGTATTCATTTCGCAGATTGGAAAAGAGCTCGCCTCCGGTGAGAAGCATGACGGACGCGCCCCGGATTACGACGACTGGGAATTAAACGGAGACATCATCGTGTACTATCCTGTTCTTGATATGGGACTGGAACTCTCCTCCATGGGAATCCGTGTGGATGAAGAATCTCTTGCCCGCCAGCTGAAACTTGCGGGATGCGAAGAGCGCGCGGAGCTGCCGTTCCAGAAGGCACTCTTAAATAAAGAACTGCCATATACCGTCGGCGGCGGTATCGGTCAGTCCCGTATCTGTATGTACTATTTGAGAAAAGCGCATATCGGGGAGGTGCAGTCTTCCATCTGGCCGGAAGATGTACTGAACTGCGCGTTGGAAAACGGAATACAATTACTGTAACAGTAAAAGGAACAGCAAATGGGACAGTCCCTTCTCAGAAGGGACTGTCCCATTTGCAGATTCCGACTGCCATACTATGCTGTGCCTGATGCCTGTCCTCCACGATTTTCTTCGGATAATGTATTACTCCATTGTTCTCATACGGATCGTTAAAGTAATATCCGTCTTCATCGTATCCGACCAGTAACATGCAGTGTTCGTTGGATATCCATGTAAAAGTTTCACCGCTGTCCAACAGTTTCCACTCCGGTCCGGCAATCGGTTCGCGCATATTGATACATGCCCAGAAAACCACAGGCATTCCTTTGTTGATATAACGCTCCAGCAATTCCCCTACCGGAGTCCCTGTCTCATCTACGGCATGGTATTGCGAATTCTTCTCAATCCACTCAAACACTCTGTTCAGCGCTTTGACAATCACCGGTGCATAGCATCCGAAGGAATCTTCATCATACGGACTCCCGCAGAAACACTCGCGCGGGTTCGGTCCATACACCCCGCCATTCCGCTTTTCAAATTGCCGGCACTCCAACGCCTCCTCAATGAACCGGTCCACCGTGATATCCACTCCAAGAAACTGAAGCAGCATCACCGCTGACACACTCTCACAGCCGGTCGGGTACCGCACACTCTGGTCAATATAAGGTACTTCGATTTTCACCATCTTGTTTCTCTCTAATCTGCTAAATCTGCTTTCTCTGATTTCCCTTTGGTATACTTTCTCATAAATGTCAGCACAACCAGCTGAATTGCCAAACTCAGTCCCAGTGTAATCCACCAGATTTTTACAAATCCGGCAACCACATAACCAAGGATGCACACAACCGCCACAACTGCCGCATACTGCATCTGCGTGGTAACGTGATTGATATGATTGCTCTGCGCACCTGCGGAAGACATGACTGTTGTATCAGAAATCGGGGAGATATGGTCGCCGCACACCGCACCTGCCAGCACTGCTGATACCGCAATAATCATCATTTCCAATTGATTCGCATCCGGGAACATTGCAATTACAATCGGCACCAGAATCGCAAAGGTTCCCCAGCTTGTTCCGGTAGAAAATGACAGGAATACCGCTATCATAAACATAATTGCGGGAACAATCGTACTTGCGGAAGCATTTGTCCCAACCAGTGTCTTTACGAAATCTGCGATGCCAAGCGCATCTCCCATGCCTTTCAGTGACCATGCAAAAATCAGGATTGCAATGGCGGGAATCATCAATTTAAACCCTTCTACAAAGCTATCCATGAATCCTTTGAACGTCACTACTTTTCTCGGCAAATACAAAACGAGCATAAACAATACCGTAACCATCGTTGCAAAAATCAGGCTTGTCTCTGCATCACATCCGGAAAATGCGGTTACAATATCCGTTGCCCCGCCTAAAAAACCGGTATAAATCATTGCCCCGATTGCGGAAATAATCAGTACCCCTACCGGAAGCACCAAGTCAAGCACATACCCCTTCCCGGATATTTCTTCCGGCTTTACCTGCTCAAATACTTCTGCGCCTGATGTAAATAAATCTCCTTTTTCCGCATTTTTCTCATGCGTCTTCATCAGTCCGAAATCGAATCCGGTCAGAATGATATAGAATACCATTGCCAGTGTAAGCAATGCATACAGATTGTATGGTATCGTACGCAGAAACAACTGAAAGCCTGTGATTGATGCATCATCCGGCACATAGGAATTTACTGCTGCCGCCCAGCTTGAAATCGGTGCGATAATGCAGACTGGAGCCGCTGTTGCATCTATAATATAAGCAAGCTTCGCTCTGGATACCTTGAACCGGTCAGTAACCGGACGCATCACGGAACCCACCGTCAGGCAGTTGAAATAATCGTCTACAAAAATCAGGATGCCAAGCCCTGTCGTTGCAAGCAACGCACTTTTTTTCGATTTAATCTTTGTACCTGCCCATGTTCCATATGCAGCGGAGCCGCCTGATTTGGACATCAGTACAATAATCATTCCAAGCAGCACATCAAATATTAAAATATTCAGGTTCATGCTGTTTTTCATGATATCAAAAAATGCCACAAATGCATCCCACGGGTGAAACCCTGTATACAGGAGCGCCCCCACAGCCACTCCGAGAAACAGGGAACTATATACTTCTTTTGTTACAAGCGCCAGCACAATGGCAAGCAGCGGCGGTACCAGCGACCACCATGTGCCGACAAACATCGAACCATCCATATCCTCTCATCCTTTTCTGGTGTATTTTCTGTTAAAACAATAACCGCACGCAGCCGTACATTCCGGCATCATTTCCAAGAGTCGCCAGCGCAATTTCCGTATCCTTGCATGCGCGGAACACTCTCGCCTGATAATGTTTCCGGATTCCATCAATCAAAACCGCCCCTGCTTTGGAAACACCGCCGCCGATTACAAAAATCTCCGGATCAATTGTTCCAGCGATATTTGCGAGCGCCCCGCCAAGATCTTTACAAAGTTCATCGACAAGTTCTGCCGCAACGACATCGTTTTCTTTTGCCGCATCAAAAATCGCTTTTGCACTTAAGCTGTCATCGGAAACAAGAACGGTCTCACGCGTCTCCTGTGCCAGTTTCCTCTTCGCCATCCTGACAATTCCAGTCGCAGATGCATACTGCTCCAGACAGCCATGTCCGCCGCAATTGCAGGCATCTGTTTCATCCTCATGGATGCAAATATGTCCGATCTCGCCGCCGGCTCCGTGGAAACCGGATACGATTTTTCCGCCAAGGATGATTCCCCCGCCGACTCCGGTTCCAAGTGTCACCATGACAACATTCTGATGTCCCTGTCCGCCGCCTTTCCACATTTCGCCGAGTGCAGCTACATTTGCATCATTTCCGACTTCTACCTCCAGTCCGGTCTTCTCAGACAGCTCTTTTTTCGCATCGACATTATCCCATCCAAGATTGACACACCGCATAACGATTCCTTCATTATTTACCGGTCCCGGCACGCCAAGCCCAATTCCCTGAACCTCGTCTCTTGCGATTCCCTTTTCTTCCATTTTCCCAAGAACAGACGCGGCTACATCATCCAGAATTGCCGCCCCGTTATTCTCTGTGTTGGTCTTAATCTCCCATTTTTCCTGAATTGTTCCTTCCATATCAAACAATCCGATTTTACAGGTTGTTCCCCCAACATCTACTCCAAAGCCATACTTTTTCATTCCATTACCCTCCCCGGAACGCAAACTGTTCCGGCTGCCTTTCTCATTTCATTTTTTTCTGTATTTTCATTATGCTATGTATTTTCACTCTGCTTTGTACCGGTTATTTCATCCGGACCAATTCATACTCTCTTGTTCCCACTCCAATCTTCTCGGCATGTGCAAGACATGTCTTATACTCCGAATTTGGGGTCGTATTTTCAAAGTGATCGTGGCGGTCGCAGAAATCACCATGCTCCATATTATCCGAAAGCTGACTGTTCGGAAGCGGTGCCATCTTCAGACACGCATCTGCACATGCCTGATCCAGTGCAAGCGGATCAAAGGATACGAACATTCCGATATCCGGAAGAATCGGCGCATCATTTTCCGGATGGCAGTCACAGTTCGGTGAAATATCCAGCACAAGTGAAATATGGAAATTCGGCCTTCCATCGATAACCGCTTTCGTGTACTCCGCCATACGGCAGTTCAGTTCTTTTGTTGCAGCGCTGTTTTCAAATTCAATGGCATCAAAATTACATGCCCCGATGCAGCGTCCGCATCCAACACAGTTTTTCTCGTTCACAGACATCTTTTTCGTCTCTTCATGATACACAAGGCCATTGTTGGCACATTCGCGCATACATCTTTTACATCCGCGGCATGCATCCTGGTCAATCATCGGCTTGCCGTTCGAATGCTGGTCCTTCTTACCCGCACGGGAACCGCATCCCATACCGATATTTTTAATCGCACCGCCGAACCCGGTCATCTCATGCCCCTTGAAATGTGTCAGGCTGATAAACACATCCGCATCCATAATCGCATGCCCAATCTTTGCTTTCTCGATGTACTCCCCTCCGACGACCGGCACTTCCACATCGTCAGTTCCTTTCAGACCGTCTCCAATCAGAACCGGACATCCGACAGTCATCGGTGTGAATCCATTTTCCCACGCACAGTAAAGATGTTCAATAGCGTTCTTCCTGCTGCCTGGGTACAACGTATTACAGTCCGTCAAAAATGGATTGCCGCCGAGTTCCTTTACCACATCCGCAACCGCCTTTGCATAATTCGGGCGCAGAAAACTTAAGTTTCCCATCTCACCAAAGTGCATCTTAATCGCAACGAACTTATTCTCCATATCAATCTGGTCAATCCCCGCTGCCCGAATCAGACGCTTTAGCTTTGTCGGCATACCCTCTCCCGGTTTCGCGCGGAAATCCGTATAGTAAACTTTTGATTTTTCCATCACTTTTCCTCCTCCACTTTACTAATTATATGTGTTCGAATAACCGCAGCTTCTCTTCCTGCGGTATCTCATCATAACTTCTTACATTGTATATAAAACTCTCAAAGTTAGTCAATATAAACTACTCTTTTCCTCCCTGTTTTCCCTTTTATCTTTCTCCATATCCACAAACATCATAATAAACGCAAGGAAAAGGATTGCCGAGCAGACAAGAATTGCACGTTCCTTCCACATTCTCACAAACAGATTTCCAATCACGGCACCTGTCACAAAGCAGAAAATGATGCCATAATACAGCAGGCCTTTGTCCCGTGACACTTTATTTTTGGAATGTATGTAATCGCACATGTGCTGTGTTGCGCTCCGCAGATTCCCGATGCACATTGTCGTTGCGATTCCATTCCCATGAATCTTGCGGAAACTTTCCACCTGAATTCCACAGGCAAGGGAAGTCAGACTGTTCGCCGCCGTATTCAGCCCCTGCGGGAAAAAGCTGACACAGAAAAGCACCGCTGCCTCAATGAAAACAGATATCTGACGCCAGTGCAGGAACTGTTCTTCCCTGCTGCGGAAACGGATGATATCTGCCAAAGCGATCCCGATTGCAAATGCAAGCACCGGGAAAAGATAGTGCAGCGCCTGATTCCAGTTCTTCGCGGAAAGGTTAATTCCGAGCAGGAGCATATTTCCCGTCTGGGCATTTGCAAACACCTCATCCCTGCACATGTAGGAATACGCATCCATAAACCCTCCTGCAGCCGCAAGTACCACACCAAGCCGGATAGATTCCGACATCTGTCTTGAATAGTTCATCTCATCACACACTTTCTTCTCAGGATAATTTTCAGGATAACAAGCCATTTCACGAATGCCGTCCCAGTTATTTGATTATATCCCTTTCCTTATTTTCATGCAACCATCCGCCGGAAATCCGTTCGTTCTCCTTGCGTTTTTCAAAGGGAGGTATATAATAAATCTATACCCTGAGAGTAAGTTTCACGGGTAAGCGTAGAAACATAAATGATATTGGAGGTATTTTCAAATGAGTAAAATTGATGAAGTCAGAAGCGCAATGGTAGCGGCCATGAAAGCAGGAGACAAAGAAAGAAAAGCGGCACTTTCTTTTCTGCTGTCCTCACTGAAAAATAAAGCAATTGACAAGCGTGCCGATTTGACAGAAGAAGAGGAAAATCAGGTCGTACTAAAAGAAATCAAGCAACTCAAAGAAACCATGGACATGACTCCCGCAGACCGCACCGATATTCTGGACGAGTGCAAGACACGTATCGCCGTTCTGGAAGAATATGCTCCAAAAATGATGGGCGAAGATGAAATCAGGGAAATCGTCAGGGGTGTGTTGAGTGACCTTGGAATCGAGACACCGACTGCCAAAGACAAAGGAAAGATTATGAAAGAACTGATGCCGAAAGTAAAAGGAAAAGCTGACGGTAAACAGGTAAATGTGATTGTCGGAAGTTTCTTCGCATAGATTTCCAAAAGGGGACGGAGCATTTTACAAAGGGGACAGTCTCCCTTTGCAAAAGGGACAGTCCCTTCTCATAGGGGACAGTCCCCCGTCAGAAGGGACTGTCCCCTATTCTCTTTTATCTCCCCAGAAAAATACCGCAACGGTTCCCGGACCGGTATGGCTTCCAATTGTTGTTCCGATACTGTTAATCACGACGTTTCCCTTTAATTTCGGAAACCGTTCTTCAATCAGATTGGCAACCGTCCTTGCGTCTTCATAACATGCGGAGTTTGAGATGAAGCATTTACCCGCATAGTCAAGGCGGTTTTCTGCCAGTGTCTCCATTTTTTTCAACGTTTCCTTGATTACCCGCTTTTTCCCGCGGACTTTTACTTTTGGAATAAGTTTTCCTTCCTGATTGACGGTCAGCAGCGGACAGATATCCAATGCCGTCCCGAACCATCCAGAGATTTTTGATACTCTTCCGCCTTTAATCAGGAATGTCAGATCGGTTGTGAAGAACCAATGGTTCAGATTCAGTTTGTTCTCTTCCACCCACTGATGCAATTCATCCACGCTCATCCCCTCATCACGTTTGTCAGCCATTTTATCCATCAGCAGTCCATACCCGGATGACGCCGCCAGAGAATCTACTATATATATCTTCCTGTCCGGAAACTCCTGCTCCAGTTCCTCTTTTGCCGTAACCGCAGAGTTCCACGCCCCGGAAATCCCTGATGACAGTGTTACATGCAGAATATCCTTCCCCTGTTCCAGAAACGGACGGAAATAGTCGGTGAATTCTCCAACATTAACCTGGGATGTCTTCGTATCCGCGCCATTTTCCATCGCCTCGTAGAATTTATCAAACGGCATACTCTGCCCCAAATCATCGACATGTTCAACCCCGTCCAAAAAGTAATGAAAACATACATAAGAAATATCTCTTTTCTCAAAAAACTCCTTTGCCATGTCTGCTGTGGAGCAGCAGCTCAATATATAATCGCCCATGATTATTTCCTCTCTCTCCTGTCTGTGTTTGCTACTCTCTCATTATAAGAATTTTTTGCCTAAAACACAATTGTTTTTTCTACTTCTTAACTACTTCCTAAACTATTTCGGTATAAACTCCGCAAACAAAGCAAACCGACTGCATCTGCAAGAAGCCATCCGAGCGGAACTGCCGCCCATATTCCGGCCACGCCGATTGCCGGGATAGCAGACAGCCCATATGCCAGCGCCACGCGGCTGCCCAATGAAATTTCACAACAAACAGTAAATCAAATCCGATATTCAACAGCGCCGAAATTCCGAGGAACACTTGTATATTTTTTCGCAATTATTTGTATATTTCGCACAATTTATCTTTTTTTACCGCAAAAATATTGTGAACATTTCTTGCTTTTATCTGCTTTTTCATCTACACTGTATATAGTTGTATCTTTCTTGCGTGATACATAATCATATAAAAAAGGAGACTTAAAATTATGAGCAGACTTGAAATTCCTACTCCTGTCAGAGCCCAAGTGGCGGTAGAAGAGCTCTACCGGGATTTGGAACGAAGAATCGAATCCAGTCCCCCGGGACTTTGTCCGGTTGATATGACGCGGGCATTTCTGGAGATGTGCCATACACAGTCCTGCGGAAAATGTGTTCCCTGCCGTGTCGGACTATGGCAGTTGAAAAACCTGCTGACCGATGTTCTGAACGGCGAGGCAACAATGGAGACATTAGACGAACTGAACGAGCTTTCTGTTTCTGTCATGCAAAGCTCCGACTGCGCCATCGGGTATGAGGCAGCAAATATGGTACACAAAAGCCTGATTGGATGCCGCGAAGATTACGAAGAACACATCCGTCAGGGACGGTGTACCTGCCAGTATACCCAGCCTGTGCCCTGCGTCTCCCTGTGCCCCGCCCGTGTCGATATCCCCGGGTATATCGCACTGGTCAGCGAGGGGCGCTATGAAGACGCTATCCGTCTCATCCGAAAAGACAATCCATTTCCAACCACCTGCGGTTTTATCTGTGAGCATCCGTGTGAGGCCCGGTGCCGCCGTAATATCGTCGATGACGCCGTCAATATCCGCGGATTGAAACGGGTAGCCGCCGATTTTGCAGGGGAAGTCCCCCCTCCGGTCTGTTCCCCGTCTACCGGGAAACGTGTCGCAGTTGTGGGTGGCGGTCCGGTTGGATTGAGTGCTGCATATTTCCTACAGCTAATGGGGCACCAGACGTATGTATTTGAAATGCTTCCGGAGCTTGGCGGTATGCTCCGCTATGGGATTCCGAACTACCGTCTTCCAAAAGAACGTCTGGATGACGATATCAATGCAATTTTAAAAACCGGTGTTCAGGTCGAGTGCGGCAGACGAATCGGAGATGATATTACCATTCAGAACCTCCGCGAAGAATATGATGCAGTTCTGATTGCCATTGGAGCCAGCACCGACAAAAAACTCGGAATCGAAGGAGAACAATCGGAAGGCGTACTTTCCGCAGTCCGTTTCCTGCGTGATGTAGGGGAAGGTACTCCTCCTGATTTGAGCGGTCAGGAGGTTGCGGTTATCGGCGGCGGAAACGTCTCGATGGATGCGGTCCGCACCGCAAAACGCCTCGGCGCAAAAAAGGTCAGTATCGTTTACCGCAGACGTACCGCGGATATGACAGCACTTCCGGATGAAATTGAAGGTGCCGTTGCAGAAGGCATTGAAGTTCAGACACTGATGGCTCCATCTAAAATCGAGGTAAATGAAGCCGGCCATGTTGACGGCATTTATGTGACACCACAGATGATTAGCAAAATCAAAGACGGCCGTGCCAGTGTCCGCCCGACCGGCGGACCGGATGTTTTCATTCCCTGTCAGACGCTGATTGTAGCGATTGGCCAGGACATCGAATTCCAGCACTTTGAAGAGGCCGGCGTACCGGTTCAGCGCGGGAAGATTCAGACCGCAACCTCCGGCGGATTCGACAGCATCCCGGGAGTATTCGCAGGCGGTGACTGCGCGTCCGGTCCCGCAACCGTAATCAAAGCAATTGCCGCCGCAAAAGTAGTGGCTGCAAACATCGACGAGTATCTGGGATTCCATCATATTATCAGTTGTGATGTGGAGATACCGGAGCCTCGTCTGGACGACCGCCCACCATGCGGAAGAGTCAACATGACCGAGCGTGAAGCCTCAGAACGTATCTGTGACTTTAACGGTGTAGAAAACTGTATGTCCGAGGCAGAAGCCAAACAGGAGGCAGAACGCTGCCTTCGCTGTGACCACTTCGGCTACGGCATTTTCAAAGGAGGCCGGGAAAAGATATGGTAAATATTACATTAGACAATCAAACATTATCTGTGGCGGAAGGCACTACAATCATGGAGGCGGCTGCCGAAATCGGCATTCCCATTCCCAAACTCTGCTATTTAAAAGGCATCAACGAGATTGCCGCCTGCCGCGTCTGTGTTGTGGAACTGGAAGGCATGGACCGTCTCGTCACCGCCTGCAACAATGTTGTCAAAGAAGGCATGGTCATCTACACGAACAGCCCGAAAGTCCGGGATGCCCGACGGAAAACCGTTCAGCTTATCCTGTCTCAGCATGACTGTAAATGTGCAACCTGTGTCCGCAGTGGAAATTGCTCACTACAGACAGTTGCAAACGATTTGAACATTATTGACCTTCCTTATAAGGAACGATTGGAGAAATTTACATGGGATAAAAGTTTTCCGCTCATCCGTGATTCCAGAAAATGTATCAAATGCATGCGCTGTATTCAGGTATGCGACAAAATTCAGGACTTACATATCTGGGACGTGACAAGTACCGGTTCCCGAACGACCATCAACGTAACCGGAAACCGGAAGATTTCCGAGGTTGCCTGCTCTCTGTGCGGACAGTGCGTCACACATTGTCCGGTTGGCGCACTTCGGGAACGCGATGATACAGAAAAAGTATTTGACGCCATTGCGGACAGGAAAAAAGTGGTAGTCGCTCAGGTTGCCCCCGCAGTCCGCACTGCATGGGGCGAGGCGCTTGGACTACCGCCGGAGAAGGCCACGGTAGGAAAGATTATGGATTCCCTGAAACGCCTCGGTGTGGACTATGTATTTGATACGACGTTTTCCGCAGACCTGACTATCATGGAGGAGGGAAATGAGTTCCTCCATCGTTTTACAAGAGGTGAGTTAAAGTTTCGCCCGATGTTCACCTCCTGCTGTCCGGGATGGATTCGGTTCATTAAGTCACAGTACCCGCATCTTGTTCCGCAGTTGTCCACCGCAAAATCTCCACAACAGATGTTTGGCGCTGTAATGAAGACTTATTTTGCAGAATCCATCGGGGTAAAGCCGGAAGACATCTACACAGTTTCCGTTATGCCCTGCATTGCAAAAAAGGGAGAGCAGAACATGGAATTATTCTACGGAGAATATGCCGGAAATGATATTGACGCAGTGCTCACGACACGGGAACTGACACGAATGATTCGCGCCGCCCATATTTCCCCTTCCACATTAAAAGACCGGGAATGCGATTCTCTGATGAAGGAAGGCTCCGGCGCCGGCGTCATCTTCGGCACGACCGGAGGAGTCATGGAAGCCGCACTGCGCTCCGCACACTATCTTGCAACCGGAAGGAACCCGGAGCCTGACGCATTCAGGATTCTCCGAAGCACCTCCCCGGATACCGGCGTCGTTGAAGCAGAAGTACAGCTTGGCAGCGCAACCGTGAAAGCTGCGGTTGTCAGCGGACTTGGAAATACAAGAAAACTGATTGAGTCAATTGAACATGGAAAAGTCCACTACGACTTTGTCGAAGTCATGGCATGTCCCGGTGGATGTGTCGGCGGCGGGGGTCAGCCGATTCACGACGGGAAAGAACTCGCCCACGAGCGGGGACAAAACCTGTACTTTCTGGATGCAAACGCCCCAATCCGTTTCTCACATGAGAACCCGGATGTACGAAAACTATACACGGATTATATGGAAAAACCACTGTCCCATAAAGCACATCAGTTACTCCATACAGACCATAACGCATGGGAAATGCCACACGGGGATAACAGTTAATCCAAACGCTATTGACTGCAAACACATTTATGCGTTAGACTAACATTGACGTTAACTCAGGACGTTCAGACCGCAGACCACATACCCGCCTGCTTTGCATTTTGCTACTGTTCTGAGCTGTTACAAAATAATCGCATCGCACCTAAAAGGAGGACACACCATGAGGACAGGAAACACACTTCGATTTTGTGTATTTCTTACCGTTTTCATATGTTCCTCCTTTTTATCTGGCTGTTCCGCCGGGAAAGACAGCCAGCGAATCGGCCCATCCGGTGACCAGAGAAGAAACAGTGTGTTTTCCGTTTTCACATGGATTCCAGTCTTCTGCGCCTGTACAAAGACAGTATCATCAGCCGGGGTACGGCGCTCACCTATGCCTCCAATCCGGAGATGCTGGAAAGAAAACTTCGATAAAACAGAAAATTCATAAATAAATACGGTTCTGAATCTGATACAGTTCTGAATATATTGAAAAAAACGGTCTGGAATTTTATCATGAACCAATTCTTACACAACCTTTTTTCCGATAGACGCAGAACTGCTTTTTTGCGCGTCAGTGCGGTGCTCATACTCTTTGTCTCCGCATTTTTCATCGGACATCTGACGGCACAGGTGAAGGAACAGATCCGCCCTTCTTCTGTTCCATGCTCTGCTGAAGGCAACTGGGGCTTAAGCTTTCAGGGCGAAGGACAGCCGCCGGTTGCAAATGCGACCATGGAGGAACTGAAACAGTTTGACGCCTATTATGCAGAAGACACGGAAGACAAAGTGATTTACCTGACCTTCGACGCCGGATTTGAAAACGGCAACACACCTGCTATTTTGGACGCGCTGAAAAAGCACAATGTAAAAGCGACATTTTTTGTTGTCGGCACCTACATCGAATCCAATCCGGATTTGATAAAACGTATGACAGCAGAAGGACATACCGTCGGAAATCATACATATCACCACCCGGATATGTCCCGGATTGCCTCTAAAGTTTCTTTTGAAAAGGAATTGACCGATGTGGAGACTGCCTATCAGAAGGTGACAGGGCAAGAAATGACCCGGTTTTACCGTCCGCCGCAGGGAAAATACAATGAAACCAATCTACAGATGGCAAAGGAACTTGGATACAAAACATTTTTCTGGAGCCTCGCCTATGTCGACTGGTACGAGAACGACCAGCCAACGAAGGAAGAGGCGTTCGAAAAACTGCTTGGCAGGATTCATCCGGGAGCCATTGTACTGCTCCACAGTACCTCAAAAACAAATGCGGAGATACTGGATGAACTCCTGACAAAATGGAAAGCTCTTGGATATCACTTCGGAGAACTGAGCCAGCTCGCCGAATGACCACTACTCTTCCGTACTGCGAAATTTTTTCTTCAAATCATGAAACATAATATAGTAATACATGATAAGCAAAAGTCCGCCGGCAAATATCCATGCCACAGGACTTGCCAGACACACGCCGACATAGCTGCGTTTTCCGGCCGCAATCAATGCAACGATCCCTCTTCCAACCAGCTCCGCAACTCCTGCCATCATCGGAAGCAGCCCGTAACCCATGCCCTGGATTCCGTTCCGGTACAAATTGACTATCGCCAGCGGGATAAAGAATCCGCCGATACATTTCAGATAAATGTCTACAGAGTTCATGATTACTGACGCATCACCGGAAATGAACAGATAAGTCATGTACTTTCCGACGGTCATAATCAATACGGCGGTCACAACTGCATAAATACTTCCCATAATTGTCGCCGACTTAAATCCCTGACGGATTCTGCTGATTTTTCCGGCTCCGATGTTCTGTGCACAGTAGGTTGCCATTGTTGTTCCCAACGCAACATATGCCTGTGTCACAACCTGCTCAATCTTACTGGCTGCAGTAAATGCGGCTACCAATGTGGAACCAAGCATATTCAGGGATGTCTGCACCATCATCGTACCAACCGCAGTGATGGAATACTGTAAAGCCATCGGGAACCCGACTCCGAGCTGCAGTTTCAGCAGATGTCCCTTCGGTTTCCAATCCTCCCTCTCCAGATGCAGCAGGGGAACTTTCACCTTGATATAAATCAGACAGAGCACTCCGGATACCCCCTGGGAAATAACGGTTGCATACGCTGCCCCCGGAGCTCCCAAATGGAATACAATAATCAGCACAAGGTCCAGTACAATATTCAAAAGCGCCGCAAGTATCAGGAAATACAGCGGTACTTTACTGTTTCCCAATGCACGCAGGACGCTTGCCAGCAGGTTGTACAACATCTGTGCGGCGATTCCGGCACAGATAATCATAATATATGCATACGCGTCATCAAAAATGTCAGAGGGAGTCTGCATGAACCTCAGTAATGGTTTCATAAATGCCGTACCCAGCACTGTCAGAATCACTGTCACAAAGATAGACAGCACCGCCGCACTGCCCACGGTCTGACGCATTGCCTTCATATCTCCCGCTCCGAACTTCTGCGCGGTCAGCACCGTGAAGCCAGCCGTCATTCCCAACACGAATCCGATAATCAGAAACATAATCGTTCCGGTGCTTCCTACTGCAGCCAATGCTTTTGTTCCTACAAACTTTCCTACAATAATAGTGTCTGCCATATTATAAAACTGCTGGAATACATTTCCTATAAAAATAGGCAATGTAAAATCCAGAATAATCTTAATCGGATTGCCGACAGTCATGTCCTTCTGTAATTCCTGCATCACAGATTTCCTCCAGTTCTATTTATTTTCACTTCCAACCGCATTTTATTCCCGCAGGCAGCAAGCCAAGCAGTCATGCTTGCATGGATAGTCTTCGACTGCCCACTGACACGCTTACTTTTCACTTAAGTACGCGGATTCCTTCTGTTTCTTCATGATATAAATATAATATGGAATCAGCGGAATCAACGCCGCAATCCATGCCGCCGGATCTGACAGGCACACACCGAAGAACGTTGCTTTTCCTGCAACAATCATTACGATGGATGCGCGGGCAGCCAACTCAAAGACGCCGCCCATCATCGGCACAAATCCATACCCCATTCCCTGCAAGGCATTTCGGTAAATGAATATGCTTCCGAGGAACGGATAACACCATGCAGCAGCTTTAAAATATGTCAGCGCTGCCTGTACGACTTCTGTCTGCGAAGAATCCACAAACAAATACACCGCATATTTTCCAAACACTGTAACAAACCCCATCAGCACAAACCCCCAGATAATTACCATAATCTGCGTACTTTTCACACCCTTGCGTACCCGGTCCATCTTCCCTGCCCCGCAGTTCTGCCCAACATAGGTTGCCATCGCAGCCCCGTATGATACGAAGATAACCGAAACCATATTCTGAATCTTTCCTGCCGCGGAGAAACCTGCCATATATTTTGCTCCATACAGGTTTACCGCCCCCTGCACGATAATTGTTCCGATTGCCGTAATCGAAAACTGAAGCGCCATCGGAATGCCGAGTGAAAGCAGTTTTTTCACATATCGGAAGGAAAACTTAAAATCTTCCCGCTTCAGATGCAGAATCGGAAATCGTTTCGCAATATACAGCAGACATAACAGAGCGGAGATTCCCTGTGCAATGACTGTTGCGTAACCACATCCCACAACCCCCATTCCGAACCAGACAACAAATGCAATATCCAGAAATACATTAATTACCGCAGAAATCACAAGGAAATACAACGGGGATTTGGAATCTCCTACCGCTCTCAAAATGGCTGCAAGCGCATTGTATGCTCCGGTTGCAATCAGTCCTGCATAAATCACACCCATATATCCTTTGATATCCCCTATCAGATTCTCCGGAGAATTCATCAGCCGCAGGATTGACTCATTTGCCAACGTCAATCCTGCGGTCATTACAATAACAAATGCCAGCATCACATAAATGCTCATCGCGATATATCTGCGCATCATCTTATAATCCTTTGCCCCAAAACACTGGGAAACAAGAATCCCAAATCCGCTGCTGAGCCCGTTCAGCCATCCCATCACAAGAAACATCAGCGATGTGGTGGAGCCAATCGCCGCCAGTGCATTTACCCCGATGAACTGGCCGGCAATCACCGAATCGGCAATGTTATATAACTGTTGGAATAAATTTCCTAAAAACAACGGCACCATAAATTCAATAATCAATCTGGTTGGACTTCCCACCGTCATATCATGTGTCATACTCTTACTCAATGTAATCCCCCCTGCAATATAAAAAAGATTGCGCATGAAGCGCAATCTTCGCGCGCGGGCGTACTGCAAAACAGTAATTTCACCTCAGCGAGCTGCGTATCATCACACGTAGCGTTTTTTGATGGTATAGGAAGTTCGCAGAACCTTCCTATACCATCAAAAAGAATCCCAGGCAGGATACCTGGGACTCCAGTTATTATATGGTTTTCTCTACTCAAATTCTTTAAAAATTCTACCAAAATCTGTATCGGAAGTAAAGAGTATTTGGCAATTTTTTATCAGTTTTTTTATGATTTTTTCATCAACTTTTTTGTGATTTTTTATCAATTTTCTCATCAAATATTTTTAGGAGAAACTGTCCACTGCCGCCCGCTCAATCAGAAGTCCCGATGTATACTTCACCATAAATGCCTCGAAACCTTCTACGTCATCGGCATCCGGCTCCATCCGTTCACCTTCTTCGCCCCCGAATACTTTTTGTGCAAGATACTCCGTCAGAGTCTCCTGTTCCTCTTTTTTCTCCATGTAAGCCGCCAGCAATGCAATTCCCCACGCACCGCCTTCCCCTGCTGTCTCCATAACATAAACCGGCGTGTCAATTGCCGCCGCCAGTATTCTCTGTCCGACTCCCTTGGTCTTAAACATGCCGCCATGTCCCAACATCCTGTCCAGTTCAATATGCTCCTGTTTCAGCAGGATATCCATTCCTGTCTTCAATGCGCCAAGTGACGTGTACAGATGCACTCGCATAAAGTTAGCCAGATTAAACTTGCTTTCCGGTGTTCTCACAAACAACGGACGCCCCGCCTCAAACCCGGTAATATGCTCTCCGGAGAAATAATTATAAGCCAGAAGTCCTCCGCAGTCCCCATCGCCTTCCAGCGCCTTGTTATACAGCGTTCCGAACAGCACATTCATATCGGCCTTTGTTCCGAATGCCTCAAGACATTCCCGGAACAGGTTCACCCATGCATTCAAATCTGATGTACAGTTGTTGCAATGCACCATCGCAACCGGATCTCCTGCCGGCGTTGTTACCATGTCAATCTCTTCATATGGTTTGGACAACGGATGCTCCAGAACCGCCATTGCAAATACACTCGTTCCTGCGGACACATTTCCTGTGCGGACCGCCACACTATTCGTTGCCGCCATTCCGGTTCCGGCATCCCCCTCCGGCGGACACAACGGAATCCCCGGCTCCAAATCCCCATCCATATCCAACAGTCTTGCCCCCTCCGCTGTCAAAGTACCTGCCTGTACTCCGGCAACAAGCACCTTCGGGAGAATCGTTTCCAGTTTCCACGGGTATCCGTTTCCCTCCACCAGTGCATCAAACTGTGCCAGCATCCCCTTATGCCAGTTCTTTGTACTGGAATCAATCGGGAACATCCCCGCTGCATCGCCGATTCCCAACACCTTGTTCCCGGTCATTTTCCAGTGGATATAACCGGAAAGCGTCGTAATAAACCGAACCTCTTTCACATGTCCCTCTCCGTTGAGAATCGCCTGATACAGATGCGCCACACTCCACCTCTGTGGAATATGAAATTGAAAAGTCTCCGATAATTTCTCGGATGCCTCTTCTGTAATCGTGTTTCTCCATGTGCGGAACTCTGCCAACTGTCTGTTGTTTTCATCAAATGCGAGATACCCATGCATCATTGCGCTGAAACCGATTGCCCCAAATGAAGTTAACGTCACGCCGTACCTTTCCTTCACATCCCGTTTCAAATCTGCATAACAATCCTGAAGTCCGCTCCAGATATCTTCCAGTGTATATGTCCAGACGTTATTCACAAACCGGTTTTCCCAATCATGGCTTCCTGATGCAATCGGAAGGTTCTGCTCATCCGTCAGCACTGCCTTAATACGTGTGGAGCCAAACTCAATCCCAAGCGTTGTTCTCGCCGTTTTGATTATCTCTACCGTTCTCTGTGTGTCCATAAATGGATCTCCTTTCTGCTGTATCGTGTACTTCCAGTATATCGCAACTTCACATATTTAAAAAGAAGTTTCCCATTTTTTTCGTTATGGTTTTCCGCTATCTTGCTGCCTTTTCTGCAAACTCCGTCTGAACCAAATCCTCATACGGCGCCCGTTTTTCCAACTCTCCCGCACTTTCGAGAATATCCTGCAAAAGCTCAAAACCAGACTTTTCAAAGACCAAATCTGATTTCCATGTATCCTGATTATAATATCTTGTCACGATTGTTGTAATCGTGCCCATCTCCGTCTCCGGAAACTGTGGTTCAATGACCTCTGCAATCTCCTCCGGTGTATGCGTCTGCACATAATCCATGCCCTTTTGCAGTGCATTGACAAATCCCTGTATCACGTCCGGGTTTTCCTCTATATAACTCTGCTTTGCGGAATAAGCCGTGTACGGCACATATCCACTGTCCTCCCCAAGCGAAGCAACCACATAACCTTTGCCCTCCGACTCCAGCATTGTCGCTCCTGGTTCAAACTCAACCGTAAAGTCCCCACGGCCTTCGGAAAACGCTGCCGCGGTAGAACCAAAATCAATACTCTGGTCGATTTCCACGTCTTTTTGCGGTGTGATATTATGTTCTTTCAAAATATACTCAAATACCATCTCCGGCATGCCGCCTGTCGCCACCATTACAATGTAAATAATCATTTGATAATTGTTCAGAAGTCATTTGAGTCGGCAAATCCGGCAGATATTGATGCATCAATACCGTAATCTCTTCTTTTGTTTTCACAATATTGTAAGGTTTTAGCGGATTATCCGTATCTTCCAAAATCCCCAATTCTTTCATCAAATTGATATAAGGCAAGATACTTTGTTTCGTTTTCTTAAATCCCAATGCTGTGATATGTTCTGACAAGTATTTTGCAGATGTATATCCACGTTCATCTTCTATAATCAACTTCATTACAAGAGCGATTACGGCATTTTCCCGGCGATTCATCTCATCAGCAGGACTGTAATTGATCAAATCAGACAAACCATATTTTAAAGTGATTTCCGGCATTCCCTCTTTGTCTACGTCAATTCTCTCAATCAACAGTTCAATATCTCTTCGGTCAAGAGTTCCACCTGCAATGATTTTATCAACTACATCCAATGCGTTTCTCAATTTATCCTTTACATCCGGTGTTTCTATAGTAATTTCGTTCAGTTCTTTTTCCTGCATCTCCAAACCATGAATCTGTGCCAGTAAATCCTTTTGCATGGAATCATAGGTTTCATGGATCAAATCCTCATTTTCAGATGCTATGGATAAATCTTTTATTTTTTGTGTTAAAAGTATCTTTAATTGATTTTTTCGGTTTTGAATTTCTTCCTGAATGTCCTGTCGTTTTTCTGCCAGCGTTTTCTTTTCTGCCTCAAAGTCCCTCATATCATATGTGGAAATCACTTCACAAAGCGCTTCTCTGCACAGTTTAATATAATTCAACACATCTTCCATCAAATCGTTTTCCTCAATCAGATGCGCTTTCTCACAATACCGCCTGCCTTTCGTATTATAGGTAGTACAAATATAATATTTTCTTTCCCTGCTGGATGTTTGACGCTTAATCGGTGTCAAACGGCTTCCACAATCTTTACAAAACAAACAGCTTCCAAAAGGATTGGGAATTTCTGAACCAATCCATTCCCCCCTGCTTCCACGATAATTCGTGCGATTACGCTTTTCTTTTAATTCCTGCACAAGAGAAAAAGTGCCTTTATCAATAATTGCCGGATGATGATCTTCAAAAATACACTGTTCTTCTTTTGGAACACGTTTATCCTTTCCATGTACTGTATTTCTGGCACGTTTTCTCAAACGAAAAGTTCCAATGTAAAAATCATTATCTAATAATTCCTTCACCATGCTGTCAGACCAAATGGTTGCAACTTTCTTTTTGCTTATGCGACCTTCTTCAATTTCTCGTTCTCGCTGTACCATAGAGGGTGTTGGGATGCTCTGATTGGTCAAATAATTTGCTATTTTGCGATAACCGGATCCTGAGATATAAAGATCGTAAACCATTTTGATAAATTCTGCCTCTTTGGGAACGATTTTGATAATACTTTTGTCTTTCGTATCCCGACAATATCCGAAAGGCGGTTTTGTCATAAGAGTACCTTCTTTTTGTCTGGCTCCGATCGCTCTTTTGATTTTCTTACTGGTATCTTTTACATAACGCTCATTGAACCATGTTTTAATTCCAATGGTGTCGTCGCTGGAATCGAAAGAGTCGTAATTATCATCAATGACAATGAGATGTTTTCCCCGTTCCTGAAATTCATCCAAAAGCAAAAGAACCTTCGCATTATGTCTTCCAAGACGAGAGAAATCTTTCACATATACGGTATCAATATCTTTATCTAAATCAGCCATCATCTGTTGAAATCCCGGCCTGTCAAAAATATAACCTGATACTCCGTCATCTTCATACCATCGGTCAATAACCATTCCATGGTCGGCTGCATACTGATTGATAATTAACTTCTGATTTTCTATAGAAACATAATTTCGCTTATCGTCATCTCTTGAAAGACGCACATATCCAGCATTCATATCCTCACCCTTTCTGAAATATTATTTATAGAATAATGTAATATAATTATATATTGAAAAATCCTTTTCGTAAACGGATTCCCACATAATTTTACAATGAATTATCTTACTGTGAACAGTAATATAATAAGGGCGAGAGAATGTCTCCCGCCCACAGAAATTACTGATTGATTTCTTTTATATGGTTTCGAATCAATGCTTTTATTCCATTATGTATATTTTTATCCGACTGCCCATCTGCAAATGCGACAACCCGGAAACCTATTTTCCTATATTTTTCCTTATCTGCCTCAAAGTCTTCTGATGATGTATAATCTGTTCGCCACAGGTAATACGTAGGTTTTTGCAGAGCTATCACACCCTTTCGATTTCTGATGTCTATACTAAGATATAAACATCAGATCGTTTTTGTGCCTGTCTGCTCTAGAATATTTTCAGTCTGACTTGATTCGGCAGTAGCGAAAAAGGTTTTCATTTTCCCCATTTTTTCATGGGCAATATCACTCCGATAGCTAGAACCGCCGACATATAACGGAACACATATTTCTAAAATACGATCATAAATTCGTTTCTTTTCTATGTTCGTTTCTTCTTTTAATTGTTTTATCGGAAGATTGGTAGTTACGATCAATGGTCTGCCAGATCGATATCTTCGGTCAATTACGCAAATACAATTCCAAGAGCATACTCAGAATTTCGTTCTGTGCCAAGATCATCCAAAATTAAAAGTTCATATCGCGCCAGAGCATTGAGATATTCTGTTTTATCCTCCAATGGAAACATATCATCAATAATCGTATTAAAATTTGTCATCTTCACAGTAATTTCCTGATTCAAAAGTGCGTTGGCAATGCAACCGGCTATGTAACTCTTTCCTGTTCCAATCGGTCCCCACAAGAGAAAACCAATATGATTTTTCTTCATATCATTCCAGTTTGCTGTGTATTCTTTGGCCTTCTCGATGGTGGTAGTCTTTTTTGCCAGTTCAAAATTCCAATCATACATTCGTGGTTCTTCAAAACAGATTTTTCTATTTCTTTCCACTAATTCGCGGTGTTCTCTTTCTTTATATGCCTTTTCTTCTGCTTCACGTTTTTGACGGATACATGCACATTGTCTGAAATGTTTTCTCATACCAAGAATACTATCTGGAGGGAAATATGCCTCTACAGGTTCTCCACAAACCTTGCAATATGCTAATCCATCTGCACCTAAATATGTGTCTTCCTGCTTTATCATAGACTGTCACCCTCCTCATATTCGTAATTTACTCCAATCTTATTACTAAAATTATATTTTTCTTTTACTTTACTAGGTGGCACATTTCCGACCATAGAAGAGGCTGTTTTCCGACTGAATGAAGGACAGTTTTTCATCCCAATGACAGTTGCATTTTCGTCTGCCTGCTTTACATCCGGTTCAGAAATCAACTCTATACATGGAATACGCATATATAAATGATTTGGCTTTGAAAATCCTCCGGAACTGCGAATCAACAATCCATTCTCATCTAATTCCTTCATGGCAGCTTTTACAGAAGTGCAGCATTTTCCCCATTTCAAAGAAATTTCTGTAATCGGAAAAACAAAATATACATGTCCTTCTTCATTGATCCAATGATTTTTCTGTGAAATTCTGGCTCTGTCATATAACAGCATATAAAGTATTTTTGCATTTTGAGAGAGTGGTAGCTCTAACAAAAATTTAGGGAACTGATAATAGGGAAGTATCTTTTCCGTTTCCATCATATATTCAAATTTCATATTTTCTTTTACCTTTCCGAAAAATTAAGGAGACGGATGCCGGCTTTCCCAAAGAGATTTTTATGCTTTATTAAAATTCTCTTTTTATATCTCCCTATATAACGAAAGGAAAAAAGCTCATTTTACAGGGTGCAGAGAGAAAAAATTTTATAAGAGCAAGATCCACCCATGTTTAACGTTATCGCGTTTCCGCCTCCGTTCACCTTATGGGTTTTCTCTTGATGGGGAGTGACAATTCCCCATACCCTTGCTTATATCATTGGCTTACAAAAGAATTTGTTCGCATCACCATGTGTATTTTCAAATAGAAAAAGACATCCAGTTACTTACTGAATGCCTCAAAATAGAATTATGTTAATTATAATATTTTGTTGCGTACACCGCCGGTGTAGCCAATAAAAAAATGGGTATGGGGAGGCGACAGTTCCCCAGCAAGATAAAATTCCGAAATATTACTTATATGGCAGAATAGCGATATGGTAATACCTGGGTGGATCTTGCTCTTAGAAAAAAGAACCTCTCACTTATATGGGAAATGAGCCTCCCTTATACAACATGAAAATGAAAAAACCTCGCTATGGAAGAAATATGATTTTGTTGATATAATCAGTATAAGATTCAGAAAGAAAAAAGCTGAAAAACTGGTGCAACAATCAACTCATAGATAAAGCAAAGGTGGGATTTTTATGAAAAAGCAAGAGTTGTTAATAAAATCAAGAGAAGCAATGCTTTCTGCAGTTCAAATATACAATAATCCACAGATAACATTTAAATCAGAAACTTTTATTTCTCTAGCAGTTATTTCTTGGACATATTTATTACATACCTATTATGCCAATAATGGTATTGATTATCGTTATTACAAGATGAAAGGTTCAAGAAAATACTATGATAGAACAAAACATGGGGCATATAAACATTGGGAATTAGAACGTTGCCTAGATGATAAAAATAGTCCAATAGACTCTGAAACAACTAACAATCTCAAATTTTTAATAGGAATCCGACATGAAATAGAACATCAGATGACAAATAAGATAGATGAATCTATTAGTGCTAAATTACAAGCCTGTTCTATTAATTATAACTACTATATCAAGAAATTGTTTGGCAAAGAATATGGTGTAGATAATCAATTAGGATTTGCAATACAGTTTTCTCCTGTTACACCAGAGCAGAAAAAGGATTTACTCAATAATAGCAAATTGACTAATAATGTAAAAAATTTTATCTCAGAGTTTGAAGAAAACCTTAAGGAAGAAGATGTTCGTAGTCCCAAATATGCTTACAGATTGCTTTTTACTCCTTTAAATGCAAACAGAAAAGGTCAGGCTGATAAGGTGATTGAATTTTTGAAATCAGGAACTGAGGGATCTGAACAATTAAACAAAGCGTACGCTGTAATAAAAGAAACAGAGAAGAAAAAATATCGTGCAAAAGATGTTGTTCAAATTATGCACGATAAAGGATATACATGGTTTAATACAAGTATGATGACTGACTATTGGAAAAATACTTTAGGCAGTCGTGAGAATTATGGCATTCTTCTATCGAATAATCAATGGTTTTGGTACGAGAATTGGATTCCTGTAATTGAGGCGCATTGTAGAAAAACGCATCCTACTATAAAACCAGAATCTATAAAAAATGGTTACTATGCATCGGAAATTGTTTCGGAAATGGTACAGCTTGGTTATGAAAATTTTACTATGAATAGTTTTGTAAAATTTTGGCGTAATCACATGAATATTAATAAAAATAATACTAAATATGGGTACGGTATGCCGAATAACAGATTTGTGTGGACAGATGAATTCTTTCAACTAGTAAAAAAATATTGTGAAGATAATAAAATGAATTTTATAGAAAAAGAATAAATTCTATTTGCTAATCTAATATTGACAATATCAGTGAAACAAAATCTGTGGAATCTATTCGATAAAGACAGCACCAAAGTTACGAAAAGACACAACATCAGATAATATAACGTAGATGATAAAAAGCGGAAAACCGGGCACATTTGTGTTCGGTTTTTCACTTAAAAAATATCATTGCAAATTGATTTTTTCACTTTTTCGTGATACGATTAATTTGATTATTATGTAGATGTAGGAGGCTTGAAATGGCTGTTTGTTATGATAGATTATTTCACTTGCTCATTGATCGAAAGATGACAAATTCTCAGCTTAAAGAGCAAGCAGGTTTTAGTGCAAATATTATTACACGACTTAAAAGGGACGAATATATTTCGATTGAAAGTATTGAGAAAATTTGCCGAGTACTAAACTGTGGCGTAGACGATATTTTGGAATTTACTACGGAGGAAAATGATAATGAATGATACACAGCAAAAAATAGCTGCCAAAAAATTTGCTGCCGATTGGAAAGGAAAAGGCTATGAAAAGGGACAAAGCCAACCGTTCTGGCTTTCTCTGCTTCGTGATGTTTATGGTGTAGAGCATCCAGAGCAGTTTATCACCTTTGAGGAACAAGTGCATCTTGATCATACTAGCTTTATAGATGGAACAATTACATCGACAAAGGTTTTGATAGAGCAAAAAGGCTTGGGTAAGGATCTTAAAAAGCCAATCAAGCAGTCTGATGGGACTTTACTTACACCTTTTCAGCAGGCGAAGCGGTACATTACAGAATTGCCATTATCACAACACCCTCGCTGGGTAGTGACCTGCAATTTTGAAAGATTCTTTGTTTACGATATGGAACGTCCGGGCGGAGAACCAGAGGAAATACTTTTGGAAAATCTGGAAAAGGAATACTACCGCTTACAATTTCTTGTGGACAATGGCAGTGAGCATCTGAAACGTGAAATGGAAGTATCTATTGCGGCAGGCGAAATTATGGGACTTCTTTATGAAGCTTTTCATAAGCAATATGCAGATCCGGATAGCGAACAGGCATTGAAAAGCTTAAATGTTCTCTGCGTCCGTTTGGTATTTTGTTTATATGCTGAGGATGCCGGAATTTTCGGTCATCATGGTATGTTCCATGATTATCTGGCTGAATTTGACGCAAGAAAAATGCGGCGTGCTCTTACAGACTTGTTTAAAATTTTGGATACAAAGCCTGAAGATCGTGACCCATATCTGAAAGATGATTTTCCAGAATTAGCAGCATTTCCCTATGTAAATGGCGGTCTGTTTGCGGACGAGAATATAGAAATCCCGCCTTTTACCGATGAAATTCGGGAATTGCTGTTAAGTAAAGCTAGTGATGATTTCAACTGGTCGGAAATTAGTCCGACAATCTTCGGGGCTGTCTTTGAAAGTACATTGAATCCGGAAACCCGACGAAGCGGCGGTATGCACTATACTTCTATTGAAAATATCCATAAGGTCATTGACCCGCTTTTTCTGGACGAACTGAAAAAAGAATTTTCTGATATTTGTGAAATTGCGGTGGAGCGCACGAAAGAGCGAAAACTCAAAGAATTTCAGAAAAAACTGGCGTCCCTCAGCTTCTTAGATCCAGCCTGTGGCAGTGGAAACTTCCTGACGGAAACCTATTTGAGTCTCCGCCGTCTGGAAAATGAGGTGCTTCGGGTCTTGTCACATGGGCAGATTGCTTTTGGTTATGCAGATTGGAACCCCATTCAGGTGTCCTTGGGACAATTTTACGGTATAGAAATCAATGATTTTGCTGTTACAGTTGCTAAAACCGCATTATGGATTGCTGAAAGCCAAATGATGAAGGAAACCGAGGAAATTGTGCTTATGCATTTGGAGTTTCTTCCATTGAAATCTTATACGAATATTACTGAGGGGAATGCACTACGTGTTGACTGGGAGGACGTTGTTCCGAAGCAGAAACTATCGTATATTATGGGAAATCCACCGTTTGTTGGGGCACGACTTATGGCACAGGACGGTGTTCAGAAGAAAGAAGTTCAAGATATTTTTGGAAATATCAAGGATGTGCAAGATTTAGATTATGTAACTTGCTGGTATAAGTTGGCTGCTGAATTTATTCAGAACACAAGAATACAAGTTTGTTTTGTTTCAACTAATTCGATTTGCCAAGGCTCGCAGGTGCCGATTTTATGGAACGTGTTATTTAACGATTATCATGTTCACATCAATTTTGCATACCAGACATTTAAGTGGAACAGCGAATCTTCAATGCAGGCGGCAGTTCATTGTGTTATTGTAGGATTTGCTGGATTTCATCGGAATGAGAAATGGATTTTCTCAGATGGATCAAACGGAAAAATTGTTTCCAATATTAGTCCATACTTAGTAGAAGGAAATGATATTTTCGTTGTAGCAGTCAAAAAATCCCTTTGTGGAATGCCTAAAATGAACTTTGGAAATCAACCACGGGATGGCGGATTTTTTGTCATTAAAGAGGAGGAGTATCAAGATATTATAACAAAGGAGCCAGAACTTCAAAAATGGCTTCATCCTTATATTGGTGCAGACGAGTTTATCAAAGGGAAAAAACGTTGGTGTCTGTGGCTTAAGCACGCTTCTCCAAAGGATATCATGAACAGCAAAATCCTTTCTGAAAAGGTAGAAGCTGTACGACAATTCCGACTTTCTTCGAAAGCGAAAACAACAAACGGTTATGCAAAAGTGCCCCAGTTGTTTGCACAAATTACACAGCCAGATGATGTTGATTTTCTTATTATACCGAGTGTTTCATCAGAACGAAGACGTTATGTACCCATTGGCTTTGCTACATCGAATATTATTTCGTCTAATGCCGTACAAATTGTCCCTGATGCAACATTGTATCACTTTGGTATATTGACCTCAAATATTCACATGGCTTGGATGCGTGCGGTTTGCGGTAGATTAAAAAGTGATTATCGGTATTCCAAGGAAATTGTATATAACACATTCCCTTGGCCAAACCCAACGGATGCACAGAAAACAAAAATTGAACAGACTGCTCAAGCTATCCTTGATGCACGAGCACAGTATCCTGATTGTAGCTTTGCAGATATGTATGGCGAAAAGATGTATCTGTTCCCCGAACTGCTGAAAGCCCATCAGAATAATGATCGAGCAGTCATGCAGGCTTATGGTTTTTCCATCAAAGATATGACAGAAAGTTCTTGTGTAGCTGAATTGATGAAGAGGTATCAGGGGTTGGTTGATAAAGAAAAGTAGTGTGAAAAATTACAAAAGTATTATATGAAGATTATACATAATGATCTCTCGGAATCCTGAGTGATTATTACCGGCAATAGCCGAGATGTGTA
>X357_Northern_Tamandua__coassemble_374_pt1 | contig 28050 bp, 24 predicted proteins | sample X357_Northern_Tamandua__metabat2_low_PE_004 | metagenome-assembled genome bin X357_Northern_Tamandua | reverse complement strand
GAAATAAGAAGTAGAGGGAAAGAAGAAATAGCTGGAAATAAGAAGTAGAGGGAAATAAGAAGAAATAGCTGGAAATAAGAAGTAGAGGGAAGTAAGAAGAAGTAGCAGAAATTAAAAAGAAAAAGCAGAAGTTAGGAGATATAGAATGAAGTTTACAAAAATGCAGGGGCTTGGCAATGACTATGTATATGTCAATTGCCTCAAAGAAATAGTGGAAAATCCTTCTGAGGTTGCAGTGAAAGTCAGTGACCGCCATTTTGGAATCGGTTCGGACGGACTGATCCTGATCCGTCCATCCCAAGTTGCGGATTTTGAGATGGAAATGTACAATGCAGACGGTTCACGTGGGGAAATGTGTGGGAATGGTATACGATGCGTGGCAAAATATGTTTATGATTATGGTCTGACTGACAAGACAAACATTTCCGTTGAGACGCTGGGGGGAATCAAGCATCTGGAACTGACTGTGGAAGGCGGGGAAGTGAAGCGGGTGAAAGTGGATATGGGAAAACCGATACTAAAACCCGAACTAATCCCAATCGTATCAGATAGAGATGCAGTCATTGATGAACCGATTTTTGTGGACGGAATGGAATACCGGATTACCGGAGTTTCTATGGGAAATCCGCACGCCATTGTATTCATGAATGATGTAAAGAATCTGGAAATTGAGAAAATAGGACCGCTTTTTGAGAAGCATGAGAGGTTCCCAAAGAGAATGAATACCGAATTCGTAAAGGTGCTGGATAGAAATACCGTTGAGATGCGTGTATGGGAACGGGGTTCAGGCGAGACACTTGCCTGCGGTACCGGAGCCTGCGCGACCGCCGTTGCCTGCGTGTTAAATGGTGTGACAGACGAGGAGGTGACGGTAAAACTGCTCGGAGGCGATTTGCATATCCGATGGGACAGAGAACAGGATACGGTGTTTATGACAGGACCTGCCGAGGTTGTATTTGACGGAGTGTGGGAGTAAAGGACACGATAAATTCATGAAAAGGCAAAATGCCGGCTTTGATACATAAGAAGTGGTACAAGGAGAAGAAAAGATGTTTAAAATCAACGACAATTATTTGAAATTACCGGGGAGTTATTTGTTTTCTACAATTGGGAAAAAGGTTGCTGCGTATACAGAGGCACATCCGGAGAAATCCATTATCCGTCTGGGAATCGGCGATGTGACTCAGCCGCTTGCGCCGGCTATTATTGACACTTTGCACAGTGCGGTAGATGAGATGGCAAATGCAGAGACATTTCACGGGTATGCTCCGGATCTTGGATACGAATTCTTGAGAAGTGCGATGGCAAAGCATGATTATCAGGCGCGCGGATGTGACATTTCTGCCGATGAAGTGTTCATTTCCGACGGGGCAAAATGCGATTCAGGAAATATTCAGGAAATCTTCAGTGTGGATAATAAAATTGCGGTATGTGACCCTGTTTATCCGGTTTATGTGGATACAAACGTAATGGCAGGAAGAACCGGAACTTATGATGCGGAAAAAGAAACATGGAGCGATGTGATCTACATGCCATGTACTGCCGCAACAAACTTTGCACCGGAGCTGCCGAAAGAAACACCGGATATTATTTACTTGTGTTTCCCCAATAATCCGACCGGTTCTACAATCACAAAATCACAGCTTCAGGAGTGGGTTGACTATGCAAATAAAGTTGGGGCAGTAATCATTTACGATGCGGCTTATGAGGCATATATTTCTGAGGAGGACGTACCGCACAGCATATATGAATGTGAGGGTGCAAGAACCTGCGCAATTGAGCTGCGCAGCTTTTCCAAGAATGCAGGCTTCACAGGCGTGCGTCTCGGTGCAACTATTATTCCCAAAGATTTGAAATGCGAAGAGGTTACGCTCCACTCCCTGTGGGCGCGGCGTCACGGAACAAAATACAACGGCGCTCCGTACATCGTGCAGAAAGCCGGGGAGGCAGTTTACTCTGAGGCGGGAAAGGCGCAGCTAAAAGAGCAGATTGCTTACTATATGAAGAATGCAAAGGTTATTTATGAAGGTCTGAAAAACGCCGGATACACTGTCTCCGGCGGGGTGAATGCACCATATATCTGGCTGAAGACACCTGAAGGAATGACATCCTGGGACTTCTTCGATTACCTGCTTGAAAATGCAAACGTAGTCGGAACACCAGGTTCGGGGTTTGGACCAAGCGGAGAAGGATACTTCCGGCTGACCGCATTCGGAAGCTACAAAAATACCGTTGCTGCAATTGAAAGAATTACAGCATTGTAGGCGGATGTCAGACGGTCAGATGGGGACGTAGTAAAGTTGAACTTTACTACGTCCCCATCTGACGTTTAGGGTGTCCCTTTTTACAAGAGGTGGTGTCCCTTTTTGACATGATTTCTCTGACGACAATATAGGAACTGAAAATGATTAAAAAAATAGATTTGATATTTATATTTTCGGAGATTGAATTTAAAATCCGGTGTTGAAATATCAGACAATATGTAAATTAACTGTAAAAAATCTAACGCAGAAAATTAAAAAAAGGGGTTGATTTTTCCTGTGAGTTTGATATAATAACCATGTTGCTTGTGAGGAACGAAAGCAAACAACGACAGATAATGCGGAATGGTGTAATTGGCAGCACAGCAGACTCTGACTCTGTTAGTAGGGGTTCAAGTCCCTTTTCCGTAGTCGGGAATCTGGTAAAACAGATTCCCTTATTTATCGGAGTGTGGCTCAGCTTGGTAGAGCGCTACGTTCGGGACGTAGAGGTCGCAAGTTCAAATCTTGTCACTCCGATTTGAAAAAGCCGATAAAACAAGGGATTGCGGAGGTTTCTGTAATCCCTTGTTTTTTTGCAAAAGGAATGTCTAAGAATTTTACCTAAGAATTTTTTTAACTCTGTATCTATGTATGATAAAATTAGTTATTATTTTGCGACTCAGATACAGAATCGTCGGTTGTGAGTATAGTATCTGCCATAAGTTCTAGTTCTGTCTGCTGATGTGTAGTTCCTGTGCCAACCTTGTTTGAGAGTATCCACAGGCATTCCTCTTTTCTTTCAATGTTGCGATAAATTCCATGTCATTCACGTTCATTCCTCCAATCAAAAAAGGCATACACTCATAGGAGCATACACCTTGTGTCATATATTTACTTGTTGTTGATATGCTGCTTTAGACCTGTCGGGTAAGATAGACAGGGTGTGAAGTGAAATAAGTCCTTATAACCTCATAAATCGTTGCATATCGGCATTTTTGTATTTGTTTTGTCTCTTGTTTCTTGGAATAGTACCCCCCTGTTAGACATCAGGGGGTCATATGGCTTTTATAATATTCCTTTGGCGTCATTCCATATTCTTTTTTGAAAGCGCGGAAGAAATGATTGTATCCGCCGAATCCCGCCATTTTGTAAACTTCGGTGATCGGGATTCCTTCGATGATATATTTCTTGCACATGCGAAGCCGGTTTTTGGTGATGTAGCTGTGAAGTGTCTGACCGGTTTGCTTTTTAAATTCGCGACAAATATGGGAACGGCTTACAAAGAAGACCTTTTCCAGCCGTTCAAGTGTAAGTTCTTCAGACAGATGGTGATGGATATAGGCAAAAAGATCATCTAGTACAAATTGACGGTGCCCTTTTCTTGTCTTCTCAAATTCAGACTGTATACAGGCGCGTAAGATTGTAACGATCATAAGAGAAAGCATATTTTTCTCAAATAAATGCGCTGCAAATTCTTCCTGTTCTATTTCAGATCGTTCCAGTCTGGTAAACAGATTTTTTAAAATAGCAGCCGTGCCTCCATCCGTTGAAACACTGATACAGGAAAAAGGAACCACTTCCATACTTTTAGAGAGATCTGTTCCTTCTTCAGAAAGAAGTTTCAAAAGCTCTTCGGAGTATTGGATCAAAAAAAGTTCCGCGGAATATTGAGAATTACGGCATTGGAGTTGAATGGATTGCTGTGGTTTGATCAAGATCAGATCATTGGGACCGCAATGCCAAACAGAAGATGGCGTGGCTTTGGAATTGGAAGTATCATCATAAAATGTACAGTTGCCGACACGAACGATCAAGATACTGTAATAATTTCCCGACGAAAGATGTCTTTTCTTTGTATGATCCAGAATGATTCGAGAAAGCTGATATTGCTTTTTTTCGGTTTCAGAACATTCTTTTTCCATAAGCCCTCCTGTGAATTTAAAAATGTGATTAGGAACAATGTACAAAAATAGAATCAGAATATTGTGCATATTGTTGAATGATAAAGTTGAAAAACAAACATTATATGGACAAATATAATAATAAGTCAATTTAAGATAGTTTTCAAGCAAGAAATGTATATGTTTTCAAAAAAACTTCTACTATAATCGTTCATAAATACATAACAGACAAAACTGGTCTGATGTAAGGAGGAAAATTCAGTGAAAGAAACAAGTACAAATGTAAGACCGTTTTCAATGAAAGACAAGATCGGAATTACCCTTGGTGATTTGGGGTGCTGTTGTACCGAACAGTTCCGCGCCATGTTTTTGACCGTGTTTTATACATTGGTTTTGCAGGTAAATCCGTTTCATGTCGGAATCTTGATGCTGATCACAAAGATCTGGGATGCAGTCAATGATCCGATCATTGGCGCGCTTGTTGATATGCGCCGTTCCAATAAAGGCGGAAAATTTATTCCGTGGATCCGTGCCTTTTCATTCCCGATGGCAGTGCTTTGCGTGCTCGGTTTTGTGAATGTAAGCAATCTTGACTATGGATTCCGTATCGGATACATGTTTGTGACTTATGTGCTTTACGAAGCGTTATATACATGTGTCAGTGTACCATTCGGAAGTTTGTCCAGTGTTATGACAGACGACACCAAGGAGAGAACTGCATTGTCACGTTACCGTAGTCTTGGCGGAACAATTTTCATGACTGTGATCGTAATGGTCGGACCGCTGGTGCTGTATGATAATAATAATCAGCCGCTTCCGGGAAGATTCTTGATGATGGCTTCCGTTTGTGCTTTGGTTGGACTTCTCTGCCTGCAGATTACCTGTGTATGGTGTAAAGAACGTGTTGTCCTTCCGGTGCCGGAGAAAAAAGAAAAACTTCACTATTTTGACATTATCAAACATGTGATGAAAAACCGTGCATTTTTAGGAGTTGTTTTGTTCAGCTTTATCGGAATGGTAGGAGCATCCATTGTAAATGGTCTGAATACATATTTGTTCCGTGACTGGTTTGAAGATGTGAAGATTATGGCTGCTTCCGGAGCATTGAATACCGTATATGCATTGATCGTATTTGCATTTACACAGCCGGTTGCCAATAAATTCGGTAAAAAAGAATGGTGTGTGGCAGGCGCCGGCGGTGCGACGATCGTGTTCGCCTTTTTATTCTTCTTCCCGATTCACAATCCAATCTTGTTTATCGCGATCAACGGAATCTGTTTCCTCGGCGCCAGCGGTATGCAGGTACTTGTGTGGGCGCTTGTAAATGATGCGATTGACTATCAGGAATTGCAGACCGGAGAGCGAAATGAGGGGATCATGTACTCTGCTTACTCTTTCTTCCGTAAATTGGCGAATGCAGTATCAGGAAGTCTTTCCAGTTTTGCACTTGGAATCATTGGGTATCAGGTTTCAGAAGCAGTGCAGACTGCAGACGTGGTAGACCGAATCTGGAAAACATATACAGGAAGTTATGTGATCGGATATGGTCTGGCAGCTCTGGTTCTGTTCTTGCTTTACCCACTCGGAAAGAAGAAAACACAGGAAATGTTAGAACAGTTAAAAGTCAAACGTGAAGAGCGTGCGGCAGAATTAGCGAAATAAAATAAGAGAAGAATACGAGAAAGGAATACGAGGGATCATTTTCATGAAGACATTGCAAGTAGAATTTACGAACCGTAAAGGATTAGTATTACGTGGCATCGCAACGATGCCGGATGGAGACGGCAGATTTCCGATGGTACTCAATCTTCATGGTTTTGGCGGAATGAAAGCAGGGCATAAAGGACTTCATATTACAATGGGGCGAGCTTTGCCGGAATACGGCATCGGATGTATCCGTTTTGATTTTTCCTATAATGGAGAAAGTGACGGAGAATTTGAAGATATGACGTTTACGTCTCTGCTGGAAGATACAGAAGATATGTGGAACTGGGCAAAAGAACAGGACTTCGTAGATCCAGAGAAGATGATACTTTCCGGACACAGCATGGGAGGTTTTGTTGCGGCAAGTGCAGCTCCGAGAGTGAACCCGACAGGACTGATCTTAATGTGTCCGGGAAAACAGATGTGGGATGGATGCGGTGAAAGATCTCGTGTAATGGAAGCACAGAGAATCGCATTCGGTGATATTGAAGGCTTGAAGTTTTCCCATGCATTTAATTATGATCTGGAAAAATATAATCCGTTTGAAGATGCAGCAGGATATGAAGGTCCGACACTGATAGTTCGGGGAACGAAAGATATGCTAGTAGATGAAACAACTTGCGAGACGTATCTTTCTCTTTACGAAAATAAGAAAAGCCGCCTGGTACATGTGGAAAATGCAGATCATAATTTTGCCGGCATTCCTTGCAGAACGGCATTGACAAATGAAATATGTGAATTTGCAAAAGAAGTTACAGAGTAAAGGGAAAGAGATCATTTTAGTAGAAAGAAGGATTTTTATGAAATTAACAGAAGCAATTACAATCCGAAATACGACATTTAAAAATCGCGTGATGTTTCCGCCGCTGACCACCGGATATGAGGACAGAAACGGAACGATCACAGAGCAGGATATTGCATTTTATACAAGACTGGCAGAAGGCGGAGCAGGATATATTGTGGTCGGAGATGTAGCGCCGATCCGCAGCTTTACTCCAACTCCACGTTTGTACGAAGATGCGCAGATCGAGTCTTTCAAAAAACTGGCGGACAGTGTGCATCAGTATGATGCAAAACTGGGAATCCAGATCTTCCATCCAGAATATGATTGTGATGCGATGATGCGGTTGTTTGCAGAAGAAAAAATGGATGAGGTGCGGACAAAGCTTCATCATGACATGTTGCATTTTGTAGATGAAGTCAGTGAAGAAATGCTGATGTCCATTATCGATAAAATGTGTGCCTGTGCAGTGCGGGCACAGAAAGCCGGTGTGGATGTAATTCAGGTCCATGGCGATCGTCTTGTCGGGGCATTGTGCAGTACGAAAATGAATCATCGTACAGATAAGTTTGGCGGCAGTCTGGAAAATCGGACAAGATTTGCGCTGCTGCTCGTGGAAGCGCTTAGAAAAGCGGTACCGGATATGATCATTGATTATAAATTCTCCGTTGTGACTCCTGAAAGAGGAAAGGGCGGAATCGACGAGGCGGATGCGTCGGAGTTTGCAAAAATGCTGGAAACGGCAGGGGTAGATATGCTTCATGTGGCGCAGGCAAATCACACAGGAAATATGGCAGATACAATTCCTCCGATGGGAGTACAGCCGTATGGATTTTTTGCTGATATTTCAGGAAAAGTAAAAGAGGCAGTTTCGATTCCGGTCAGCACAGTCGGACGGATCATTTCCCCGGCAATGGCAGAACAGATCCTTGCATCCGGAAAAGCTGATATGGTTGGAATCGGAAGAGGGCTTCTGGCAGATCCGGATTGGACAAATAAAGCGGCGGCAGGAAAGAACTGTGACATCCGCGAATGTATTTCCTGTAATAAAGGATGTACCGATAAGATCCAGCATCGAGAGTTCTTGTCTTGTATTTTGAATGCAGAAAACGGATACGAGGGAACAAGAAAAATCACACCGGCAGAGTCTCAAAAACATATTGTTATTGTAGGCGGTGGTGTTGCCGGAATGGAAGCTGCTCGTGTTGCAGTGAAAAAGGGACACAAAGTTACGTTGTTTGAAAAGAAAGCCAGTCTGGGCGGTCAGTTGGAACTGGCAAGTGTTCCGCCGCGAAAAGAAGAAATGAGCCGCTTTACAAACTATCTGTCTCATTGCATGAAGCAGGAAGGAATCACACTGCGTTTGGGAGAAAAAGCGACACCGGAGAAGATCCTTGCGCTGAACCCGGATCATGTGATCGTGGCAGTAGGAGCAAACAGCGCCCATTTCCCGATTAAGGGAATGGAAAGTGCCTGCGTGTGCGATGCATGGGATGTACTTGTGAAGAAAACAGAAGTATACGGAAGAACAGCAGTAATCGGCGGCGGTATGGTCGGATGTGAGACTGCCGAATATTTGGCAGAGCGTGGATGCAGCGTATCGGTGATCGAAATGCTGGATCAGATCGCAGCAGGAGAAAGCGAGACGATCCTTCCGACATTGAAAGAAAACTACGCTCGTTTCGGCGTGAAAGAATATCCGTCGCACAAAGTAGAAGAAATTCAAGAACGTTGTGTGATCTGTAAAAACAAAGATGGAGAGACGGTTACGATCGACTGCGATTTCGTTGTCCTTGCAATGGGAGCAAAACCGGTGGAATTTGATACTGCATTTTTAGAGGAAGCTAAAATTCCATTTGCAAAGATCGGAGATTGCGGAGAGCGTGCGTCAGATATTTCGAATGCGGTAAGAACTGCATATGATACGGTAAATGCAATTCAGTAAGCAGAGAAATAAAATGGAGCAGATGTAAAAAAAGCTCATAAATCATGACTGTGTAAGCAGTTCTGATTTATGAGCTTTTTCTTTTATGTGTCAAATTTTTTTCGTGCATTGGTTACTTTTCAAGAAAAAATAGTAGAATCCTGTACTTAGGGTTAGCCGTCGCGCTAGCGACTTGGTACAATATAGGTATCTCGATGAAAGGCTGTGATACCTATGAATAACCAATGTACTTTAACTGATGAGTCATATGCATGGAAGCGATAGCGTTTGGTGTAGGCACCTCTATTAGCGCATAGACAGATTTCTGACAGGGTGTGAATACATAGAGATGGGCAAAACATCTTAGTGCGTTTAGACAATCACTTTTATTAGCACAATGCGTCTGCTGAATGCTTTGTGGGGCAAGGTTGTGGAATTTACACAGTACGATATTGTATTTTTTATAAACCGCAGGATAAAAATATTTTTCGACAGGCAAAAAAGGAATGACTATATGATATGGCAATGATATAATGTTGGTATGTCAGAAAGATGGCGGATTGGAATTTTCGGAGTTGGATTTTTAAACTTGAAAAGTCAATTATCACCCCTTTGCGGATTGAGCTGTGGACCATGTCTCTTGTTTTTCAGATGTGGCGGTTATGGTAAAATTAATCACTTATAAGAGTTTCAGCCTGTAGGAGGCCGGTGGGCGCACATTCTATAGATTAATATTAGCAGGAAAAGGATGGACAGAAAATATGAGAAATGAAATTTTAGTTGTAGTGGATATGCAGAATGATTTTGTCGACGGTTCACTTGGAACGGCAGAGGCAAAGAAAATTCTTCTGAAAGTAGAAAAGAAAGTGGAAAGTTTCGAAGGAAAGATTATTTTTACAAAAGATACACATTCAGAGAACTATCCGGACACACAGGAGGGAAAAGCCCTTCCGGTAATCCATTGCGTAAAAGAAACGTGGGGATGGAATCTTGCGGGGAATCTGGAGAAACTGAAAACCGTAAAGGGTGCTATGCTTTACGAAAAAATAACTTTCGGATGCCGCAAACTGGCAGAGGATCTGGCAGCGCAAAACGAAGAAGAGAAAATAGATTGTATTGAAATAGTTGGCTTGTGCACGGATATTTGTGTGGTTTCGAATGCCTTGCTGCTGAAAGCATTTCTTCCGGAGACTTTGATATGTGTAGATGCATCCTGCTGTGCGGGGGCTGCGCCGGATAAACATGATGCGGCGCTTGAGACGATGCGAAGCTGTCAGATAGAGATTCATTAGAAACAAAAAAAGTAAGTTAAGTGCATACACGGATAAGCGGTTTGGAATATGCGATCCGGAGCGCGATAGGTGAAACGGGCGAATAATTATGGAAGGAGAATATCATCATGGCAGATATCGCAAATATTTACAAAGCGGACGGCAGCCGTTATGAGAACATGCAGTACAATAGAGTGGGAAGGAGCGGACTGAAGTTTCCGGCAGTTTCTCTTGGGCTCTGGCACAATTTTGGCAGTAAAGATCATTATGATAATATGAAGGAAATGTGCCGGACGGCATTTGACTGTGGGATTACACAGTTTGACCTTGCCAATAATTACGGGCCGGTCTATGGCAGTGCGGAGACGAATTTCGGGCGGATTATGGAGGAGGATTTCCGGCCATATAGAGATGAAATGGTAATTACGACAAAAGCAGGATATGATATGTGGGATGGTCCTTATGGAAACTGGGGCAGCCGGAAATATCTGATGGCAAGTCTGGACCAGAGCCTGAAACGGATGAAACTTGATTATGTGGATATTTTTTATCATCACAGGATGGACAGGGAGACCCCGCTGGAGGAGACGATGCAGGCACTGGCGGACATCGTGCACAGCGGAAAGGCACTATATGCAGGGGTATCCAATTATGACAGAGAGTATACCCGCAAGGCAGTTGAGATTCTGAAAGAACTACATTGTCCGTTTATAGTAAATCAGAGAAGATATTCAATCCTTGACCGTACCATAGAGGAGGACGGTGTCAAAGAATTTTGCAAAGAGGCGGGTGTGGGTATCATTGCATTTAGCCCTCTGGCACAGGGATTGCTCACAGACAAGTATCTGAAGGGAATCCCGGAAGACAGCAGGATTGCGCGTGATTCGAGATTCTTAAAGGCAAGCGCTCTGACAGAAGAAAAGCTTCGTCAGATTGAACAGTTAAATCTTCTTGCAGCAGAGAGGGGGCAGACACTGGCACAGATGGCATTGTCATGGATTTTGAAAGACGATGAGGTGTGTTCGGTTCTGATTGGAGCATCCAAGCCGTTACAGATAAAGGAGAATATTTCAATTGTGGAGCATACAACTTTTACGGCGGAAGAGCTGAAGGAGATTGATTGTATTTGCGGTTTAAGTAGTTGGGAGGAACGGAAGTGAGTGAAAAACCATGGGAAGGGAAATATTATTCTTTCTTTTGTAATAAAAAGTGTGAATATTTTCCGTGCCATAAGACAAAAGATACGGATAATTTTAACTGCCTGTTCTGCTATTGTCCTCTGTATACGCTTGGAGACAGATGTGGCGGTAATTTTCAATATACGGAAAAAGGAATCAAGGATTGTACAAACTGTAGTCTGCCACACAAAAAGGAGAATTACGGATATATTATAGGAAAGTACGCCGAAATTATGGAATTGGCACGGCGCTCGTGAAACGAAGTTGTTTGATACCAGTTTTTTGTCATTTGAGCAACGGACATTTACAATTGCACTTAAGATGTTAAAATGAACATATCAAGTAAGAAACGCAATTCTTGATAGTGCACACCTACAGCACATGTTTTCTGGCAGAATGAAGAGAAAGAATTATTTTCTGGCAGGATGAAGAGAAAGAATTTTCCGGCAGAATGGATAGGAAGAGAGCAGAGTAAGAGGAAGAGTACATGTACCGAGTGGCAGTATGCGATGACGACAAGAGAATAACAGAGACGGTCAGTACAATGATTGGCGGCTGGAATTCAGAGGTTCAGGTTCGTTCTTTCAGGTCCGGCGAGGAGTTGTTAAAAGATTATCGGTCATATCAGGCAGTGTTTTTGGACATTGATATGAAAGGAATGAACGGCATAGAAACCGGGAAGAAAATCCGGGAGATAGATAAAACTGTAAAAATCATCTACCTGACAGCATACCGGGATTATGTGGCAGGTGCTTTCCGGGTGCATGCATTTCAATATCTGCTTAAACCGGTAAAAGAAAAAGAGGTGCACCAAGTCTTGAAGGACATCTTTGAATATGGGCAGCCGATGGGATATGAGGTATTGGACTTCCAGACGGGAAAGGGACTTCTGTGTCTGCCGACGGATGAAATCTATTATTTTGAATACCGGGAGCGAAAAGTTCAGATTGTAACAAAAGATGAGGTTTACAGTATGCAGGAACGGATAAGTAATATAGAAAAACGAATGAAATCATACGGGTTTTCTATGCCCCATCAGAGTTTTGTGGTAAATATGCTCCATGTGAAGAATGTGTCAACCGGACGTATTCTGTTGGATAATGGAACGGAGATTCCTCTGGCACAGAAAAAACAAAAAGTTTGGAAACAAGAGTTGCTGTCATATCTTGCGGGAAGAGTGGAGGAAAGAAATTGATGGAGCAAATCATTTCGTGGTTCTTTCTCCTGTTATCGGATTTGGCCTTTGTGCTTTGTGCGTGGCTGATTGTCCGAGCCGTACCGGAGAACATTGAGGGATGCCGATGGAAGAGAGTACTGGCATGGACAGGATATGGAGTTTTATCAGTTCTGATTCCGAGTATTTGGTGGAACGAGGTAGTTACAATGGTGCTGTTGTGCGTGTATTATGTTCTGATAGGGAGACTGTTTTATTTTCATAGTAAAATGGGTATGGTGTGTCAGGTAATGTACAGTGTGATTATGTTTGGAACACAGTATATGGCGATTTTTCTGGCGAGAAACTGCTATATCACGTTTCAGTTAGAAATGTGGACATTTAGTGTTCTGGGTATGATATTTAAAACTTTTTTACTGCTCATTGTAACCGTTATAATGAGAGAGATTATTCGGAGAAGATTTAAGGATAGTCCCTATGTGAGAGTGAGGGGAATGGTCATTGTTCCGATATTTAGTATAGGAATGTTATTTCTTTATACGGTATCAAGCGAGATATTTCTGATTCGTTATGGTGATTACTGGATTTTGATTTTTTGTATGTTACTGATTGTGGTGAATCTGTATTGCCTGTATTTTTGGTATGATGTGGAAAAAAACGGTGAGCTGAAACATCGCCTGGAACTGATGCAGCAGCAAAAGGAACTGACGGCGCAGTATTATGAGGAGATGGAAAGTAATTATAATAAATCTAGGAAGCTTATCCATGATATACGGAATCATTTGCATGTGATGGAACAGAAATATCAGATAGAGCGAAGTGGATATATGGAAGATGTCCATGTTATGCTGAATTCTCTTGGAATGAAATTTTACACAGAAAACAGAATCCTGAACATTGTAATGAATGATAAGCTGAGAGGAATTCCGGAAAAGCAGGTGGACTGTAATCTGAATGGAGTCAGTCTGGAATTTATCAGTGATATGGATATTACTACAATTTTTGCGAATCTTCTTGAGAATGCAGTGGATGCGGGGCGTATTTCCGATGAATCCCAGAAGGTCAGGGAAGACTTTTGGCTGAAAATCCGTGCGGATGAGATTCAGGATTTTACAGTGGTAAAAATCAGTAACCCACTGTATCTTCCATATCAGAACGGGAAGTCGTCCAAACCGGGACATGAGGGAATCGGTCTGCAAAATGTAAAAGCTACGGTGAAAAAATACCACGGAGAGATGGAGATTAGAACAGAGCAGAATATATTTTCCGTGACAATTGTGTTTGGAGAGAACGAATTTTTTCAATAAGAGGAAGGAAGTGGAAGTATGAAAAAGGTGGGAAGAAAGCGGGGATTCATTAGCGTTGTTTGCGCGCTTATGCTGGTGTTGTCCGGCTGTGCAGCTACAACAACTGAATTATCGGATAAATTTGATGAAGGGACAGTAAAGAGTGAGTCGGCAAAGGCTGTCGAATATTTCAATGAGCGGGATTATCAAACTATCATTGATATGGGCGTCCAGGAGATGAAGGATTCCATTACAGCGGAAGAGTTTGCAAAACAAAGCGACCCGTATCTGGACAAATGCGGTTCATTTCAGGAAATTGAGAAAACCGTGACACTTGGGAGTGAAGACAAAAAGACGGGAGCGCAGTACGGCGGAGTGGTGATGGTTGGAAAATATGAGGATGGAAAAATCCAGTTTACCATTATGTTTGATGAAGATATGAAACTGGTGCAGTTTACTATAAAATGAGGGCAGAAGGGAATGAGAGAATTATGAAATTATCAGTTATTGAGAAAAAACGATTACGAATATATTTGCTGATTGCATATGGAGTCACCTTTTTGATGGGGGCGCTTATGTGGTATGGATACACCGCGGAGAAAGAACTGAGTGTATTCCCAAATGCGCAGATGTTCTATCCGGCGGCAGGTGTGATAGTGGCACTGTTGCTTACAAAGAAAAGGGAGGAGCAGATACCAAAACGTTTCTTTATTTCATATTTGATTGTAACCGGTCTTATGGTTGCATGCGCGATTGGAAATTTGCTTGCTAATCAGAGGTTGGCAGTAGGAATCATGCAGGCTGTTATGATGGGCGGCGGCATCGTGTGTGGTATTCTCTTGCTGACGGAGAAAAAAGAGGTGCGGGATGCATATGGACTGAAAGGCAAGAACTGGAAAGTTTCTGTATTCTGTATTTTGCTGTTTGTTGGATTGTACGTCCTTCGTGTAGCAATTGCATGTGGAGTCTCCGGTCAGCTTGGAACGCTGAAGGATGTTGCGGTAAACCCGATGACGTGGATTATGCTTGTCAATATCGCTATTAACTTTTTCTTTATCTTTCCGGCATTTTTCGGAGAAGAGTATGGCTGGAGATATTATTTACAGCCGCTTTTGCAGAAACGATATGGAAAGCGCCTCGGGGTGTTGATTCTTGGCGTAGTTTGGGGATTGTGGCATCTGCCGGTAGATTTCTTTTACTATACAACACCAGATTCCGGGTTGATTGCAGTTGCAGCCCAGCAGATTACCTGCATTACCATTAGTATTTTCTTTGCGTATGCATATATGAAGACAGAAAATATCTGGGTTCCGGTGATTATGCACATGCTGAACAATAACCTTGTTCCGGTTCTGTCGGGAAATTACAGTGCGGATGTGCTGCAGAATCAGGTTATGACGTGGGGGAGTCTGATTCCGGCATTGGTTCTAAATGGATTGATATTCGGTGGATTCCTGTTCGCGAAAGAGTTCCGGGGGAAAAGTCATTAAGACTTTTCCTTTATTTTTGCGTACTCCTGAGCAAATGTTGTTTTGCACAAAAATATGGTCGTTTTGTTCCTAAAAATAAGACTTGTTGAAAGATGAGAAGATAGTTATAATAAAAGTTATGACTAGCATAGCAAAATGGGATGAGTAAATTTATCACAGGAGGGAATAAACAATGTTACAGTTATCCGGCAGTCAGACGAAAGAAAAGAAACAAGCTTTCCTTCCGCCGGGATATTTATTTACAAATCAGGATTTAAAACGGCTGATTGGACCGATTATTGTGGAACAGATTCTGGCGGTCACGGTCGGTATGGTGGATACGATGATGGTATCCAGTGTCGGGGAGGCGGCTACATCAGGTGTCTCGCTTGTTGATATGATTAATGTGTTGCTTATCAATATATTTGCAGCAGTTGCAACCGGGGGTGCGGTAGTTGCGTCCCAGTTTCTCGGACAAAAGAACAAAAGGAAGGCGTGTGATACAGCAGGACAGTTACTGGTTATAACGGGATTGATTTCAGTTGCGGTCATGGTTTTGGCTATTCTGTTCCGACATGGAATGCTGCGGTTGCTCTACGGGGATATTGAGGCAGATGTTATGAAAAATGCGCTGGTATATCTTGTGATTTCGGCGGTATCATACCCGTTTCTTGCAATCTATAATTCCTGCGCCGCATTATTCCGCTCAATGGGAAACTCAAAGATTTCCATGCAGGTATCTATTGTAATGAATGTAATGAACATTGTCGGCGATGCGGTTTTGATATTCTATTTCCATATGGGGGTGGCAGGTGCAGCCTATGCGTCCCTGATTTCCAGAGTGACAGCCTGTGTCATTCTTGTATGTAGATTGACAAATAAAAAACTTGCGATATATATTGAAAGACATTCATTTCACTGGAACGGAAGACTGATTCAGAATATCCTAAATATCGGAATTCCGAGCGGAGTTGAAAACAGTGTGTTCCAGCTTGGCCGTGTGCTTGTCGTGAGCATGATTGCATTATTCGGTACGACGCAGATTGCAGCGAATGCAGTCGCGAATAACCTGGACGGTCTGGGTGTCCTGCCGGGACAGGCAATGAGTCTGGCAATGATTACGGTCATCGGTCAATGCGTAGGTGCATCAGACTATGAGCAGGCAGAATATTATACCAAAAAGATGATGAAACTGACATATTTAATTAACAGCCTCACATGCTTTGCCGTGATAGCGACGATGCCGCTTACGTTAAAGCTATATGGACTTTCTACAGAGACGCTGACGCTGGCGGCAATTCTGGTCCTGATTCATAATGGATGTGCAATTCTGCTATGGCCGGCGGCGTTTACATTGACCGGTGTGCTGCGTGCGGCAAATGACGTGCGTTTCCCGATGTGTGTTTCCATTGGTTCTATGGTGATTGTCCGGCTTGGTGCAGGCTATATTATGGCAGTAATATTCGGATGGGGAGCAATCGGAATCTGGATTGCTATGGTATTGGACTGGGTTGTGAGAATCTCATTCTTCGTCAGAAGGTACTTCAGCGGAAAATGGAAGACATTTTATCACGAAACATGAAAAATCATACAAATTAGTCGTCAGATAAGTTTTGAAAAAGTTCTTGTAAAAGGAAGCATACAGGTATATACTGGTTTTGTAAAAAGAATGAATTCTTCGGGGTAGGGTGTAATTCCCAACCGGCGGTATAGTCCGCGACCTGCGTTAAGCAGTTGAACTGGTGACTCTTATGTAAGGGGATTCCAGTACCGACAGTAAAGTCTGGATGAGAGAAGAAATTGATGCCATAAAGAGTGAGTGGATTTGGCCCCGGATAGTTATATCCGGGGTTTTTTTCTTTCCATTCAAGTGTGAAACAATCGGGGAGATTGTTTCAAAGTGACAGCAGTTCCGGGAAGAGTTTCTTTCTTTTCAAAATTATCATTTATATTAAAGGAGAGAATGAACATGAACACAGGAAGTAATGTAGCCACAGCAGGAGGAAATTCAAAAGTAGGAGTGCGGACCATTGTGCAGATTGGTATGCTTTCTGCAATCGCAGTTGTGTTGATGATGTTTGAAGTGCCACTCCCATTTGCACCGTCGTTTTATGAGATTGACTTTAGTGAAGTGCCGGTACTGGTCGGGTGTTTTGTGATGGGACCGCTTGCGGGGGCAGCTATCGAGTTGATTAAAATACTTCTGAATTTTGTAATCAACGGGACAATGACGGCAGGAGTGGGAGAAATTGCAAACTTTATTATTGGATGCGCACTTTGCGTTCCGGCAGGAATTATTTATAAGAAGAACCGTACAAGAAAAGGTGCGGTGATTGGAATGGCATCAGGGACAGTTTTGATGGTTGCAGCGGGGTGTGTGATGAATGCATTTGTATTGTTGCCGGTTTATGCGAAAGCATTCGGAATGCCGATGGAGGCGCTTGTTGGAATGGGAAGTGCGGTAAATTCTCATATTACAAGCCTGAGTACATTCGTAATCTTTGCCGTGGCGCCGTTTAATCTGCTCAAGGGCGTGTTGGTTTCATTGATTGTACTGCTGATTTATAAAAAAATCAGCCCGATTTTCAAAATGAGATAACAGATACGGACATCGTTTCTGAAACTGTTTTTTCCTATTAAAAAAGTAATACAGTTAGAAAAAGCAGCACAGTGGCATTAGATGCGGACAGGGAATAATTGGCTTAGCTGTTTGCCAATGGAAAGTCAATGGAGGAAACACAGTTGCTAAAGTAATTTTTAAGTTTCTTACAAGTGAAAAATATGATAACATAACAAAATAAATGAGTTGAACCAAGCGTTATATAACGAAGCAGCGGTTGACAAAACGTTTTTTTTATATTAGAATGTCGATTCGTAACAAAATTGTAACAAATGTAATAAAATCGAAAAACGGTGAATATAATTTAATATGTCCGACAGAGAAAAGGTTTGAAAAACTTGATAAAACCAATAATCTGATGGATTCACAAATGTGAAAAATTATTGCAAAATGTTACAAAATTGTAGGAGGATGGAGTATATGATTCAATATAAAAAATTTGTGTCTATGGTGACTGCGGCGACCACTGCGATGGTTATGACCGTTGGATTCAATAGTTATGCAGCGGACAATACATCGGATGTGATGTATGCGGCACACCAGATGCCGGTATCGTCTTTGGCAGAATGGTTTGAAAGTGCACCGGAGGCAGCGGTGGACGAAACAGCAAAATCTGCCGAGATGGCACAGGAAAAGTACAAAAGACAACAGGAAGAGATACAAGCTGCCGAAGAAGCAAGAAAAGCCGAAGAAGCGGCTGAGAAAGCAGCGGCGGAACGAGCCGCTGCGGAACAGGCAGCAGCAGAACAGGCGGCAGAACAAGCGGCAGCACAGAATGCGATGCAGGTGAATGTGGAGGAACAGGCACTTTTGGCGGCGTTGATTTTCTGCGAAGCCGGAAACCAGCCATATGAAGGACAGGTTGCGGTCGGGGCAGTTGTCATGAACCGCATGAGAAACAGCGCATACCCGAACAGCATCTCAGAAGTCATTTATCAGTCCGGGCAGTTCAGCCCGGCGATGAGCGGATGGCTGGACAGCGTACTTGCCAGCGGTGGATATACAGATGCCGCAAGGCAGGCGGCGGCAGATGCAATAGCAGGAAGTAATCCAATAGGGGATTTCCTGTATTTCGACTGCGGTGGAGTTGGATATCAACTTGGAGATCATTTCTTCCATTAACAGAATATTGAAAACGGAGAGCAAAGGGGACAGTCCCTTCTCATAGGGGACAGTCTCCTGTGAGAAGGGACTGTCCCCTTTTATCATCGTCCCCGTTTATCCAGCTCTTTATTCTTGACCGCTGTTTTTACGCATGGTAAAGTGGAGGAAAACGGAATTAGGAGGAAGGGAATATGAAGAAAGGGAATCCGATTGCTTTATTACCGATAGGTGTATTTTTGGTTCTGTATCTAGGTCTTGGAGTTTTATTTGAATACGTGTTGAAAATTCCGATGGGATTTTATAATGTTCCGATTGTCATTGCGTTTCTGGCGGCGATTCTTGTGGCGTGTCTACAAAACCGAAGTGTGAGCTTTGAACAAAAATTAGGATATATGGCACAGGGGCTGGCGGATAAAAATATCATCACAATGCTGTTGATTTTCCTGACTGCGGGAGCGTTCGTCGGAGTAGTTGGCCGCAGCAGTGCGGAAAGTGTCGCTTATTTTATGTTGTCATTAATACCGGCAAGGTTTTCGGTGGCAGTACTGTTTGTGGTGGCATGTTTTGTATCTACGGCAATGGGAACGTCTGTGGGTACGATTACGCTGCTTACCCCGATAGCCGTAGCAGTTGCCGATGCGTCCGGATTCAGACTGCCGTTGTGTATTGGGGCGGTGATGGGTGGCGCGATGTTTGGGGATAATCTTTCCTTTATTTCGGACACAACGATTGCGGCATGTAACGGTCAGGGCTGTGCGATGAAGGACAAGTTCAGGGAAAACTTTGGCATCGCATTTCCTGCGGCAGTGGCAACGGTAGTTCTGATTTTGATTCTTTCTTTCCGCACGGCGGTTCATGGTGAGGTGACACAGTCTTATCATCTGCTGCAGATTGTGCCGTACATTCTCGTGCTTGCTGGCGGCATTATAGGCGTAAATGTATTCATAGTCCTGCTGATTGGTATTGTATCCGGTGCGGTGATTATGCTGCTCGGCGGTCATATTGCGCCAACAGAATTACTCGCAAACATGGGTTCGGGTGCTTCTAATATGTTTGAAACCTGTATGGTGGCAATTCTCGTTGCGGCGATGTGCGCTTTGATTCGGGAGTACGGCGGCTTTGATACATTGTTGTCCGCAATCCGTCGTGTATTTAAAGGGAAAAAAGGCGGTCAGCTTGGTGTGGGGGTGCTTGTCGGAGCGATGGATATTGCGACGGCAAATAACACGGTTGCGATTGTTATGGCAAATCCAATTGCAAAGGAAATGGCAGAAGAGTATGGGATTACACCGCGTAAAACAGCTTCTCTTCTGGACACGTTTTCCTGTATCGCTCAGGGGGTGATTCCATATGGTGCACAGATGTTAGTAGCAATTTCTGCGGCAAATGAACTGGGATATCAGGTGTCGGCGTTTCAGATAATACCAAACCTGTTTTACCCGATGCTGCTGTTGGTGAGTTCCCTCATTTTTATGTGCGACTGAATTCGAAAAACAAAATGGATTATCCACAGAAGTTTTCTTTGAAGAAAAGAGTTAAGAAAATGAAAAGAAATGAGAAGAGAATGAAAAGAGTTGAGATAAGGTCTTGATTTTGGCATAGAAAGATGTTACCATAATTTCAATTTTCAAGAGGGAGCGTGAGAATACATGGACGACAGTTCCGAGGGGGATTGTGATAATCATACGGAAAACAGAATAGTTTCATGTAGCATTATGAATAGATAGGGGTATAGTCTGCGGTTTTGCAGGCTATACCCTTTTTGGAGTTATTTTTAATGTGTAAAAAATGAAAGGATACAAAATATGGTTGGAGCAATTATATTACAGGTTATTTTGATTTTTATGAATGCGGTTTTTGCAAGTGCAGAGATTGCAGTTATTTCTATGAGTGATGCGAAATTAAGACATATGGCGCAGGAGGGAGATAAGAGGGCGAGAAGACTTGCGTTTCTGACAGAACAGCCGGCGAAGTTCCTGGCAACGATACAGGTTGCAATCACTTTGGCGGGATTGTTAGGCGGTGCGTTTGCGGCAGACAATTTTGCCGGACCACTGGTGTCGCTGCTGGTCCGGGCAGGTGTTCCTGTTCCGGAGAGTGTCCTGCATTCCGCGGTACTGGTTGTGATTACACTCGTCCTGACATTTTTCAGTCTTGTATTTGGCGAGCTGGTGCCGAAAAGAATTGCCATGAAAAAGGCAGAATTCATAGCTCTTGGGATGTCAAATATGCTCTATTTCGTATCAAAACTGTTTGCGCCGCTTGTGTGGCTTTTAACTGCCTCCACTAACGGGGTGCTAAGGGTATTGGGAGTCAATCCTGACGAAGAAGACGAAGTTGTGACGGAAGAGGAGATTCGCATGATGCTTGCGGAAGGAAAGGAGCAGGGAACCATTCAGGAAGAAGAACGCAGGCTCATCCAGAATGTCTTTGAATTTGATGATACTTCGGCGGAACAGGTCAGCACTCACAGGAGGGATGTCGTTTTCCTTGATGTGGAAGACGGCGAGGAAGTATGGGCGAAAACGATTCAGGAAAGCCGCCATACATACTATCCTGTCTGTGAGGAATCTGCCGACAATGTAATTGGCATTTTGGATACCAAAGACTATTTCCGCTCTGAGAACCGTACAATTGACTATTTGATGGAGCACGCGGTGGATAAACCAGTGTTTGTACCGGAGGGAATGCGCGCCAACGCTTTATTTAATAAAATGAAGCAGGCGAAGAACTATTTTGCCGTGGTTTTGGACGAGTATGGAGGAATAACGGGAATTGTTACCATGCATGACCTGTTGGAGCTGCTGGTAGGTGAGATAGAAGAAGAGGAAGCGCCGCCGAAACCAGACGATATTGAAAAATTGGATGAAGAGACATGGCGGGTACAGGGCGATGCCGATCTGCAGGAAGTGGCAGAGACTTTCCGTGTAGATTTTCCGGTTGATGTTTATGATACGTTCAACGGGCTAATCTGTGGAACGATTGGCAGGATACCGGCTGAAGGAGAGCATTTTACCTGTGAAACCTGCGGTCTGGTGATAGAAGTTATGAATGTAAAAAACCATACGGTGGAATATGCGCTGGTCCGCGGGGCAGTTTCGGAATAGTTCTGATTCATTTATTCCCGCGGGGTGTTTGGCGGAAACAATCCCGGCTGCGTTTATCTGCAACGTTCCCCTCCGTGGACAAGGATCCGTGCTGCACTTTGTTCACTGAGGGGAATGTATGACAATTGGTCTTTTTGGAATACTATACTTCTGAGATATCATTTTATATCATAGGAGGAGTAAAATCATGTATCAATATTTACCGATACGGGACGTATTTGCAAGGGAAATCCTGGACTCCAGAGGAAATCCGACTATTGAAGTAGAGGTGCTTGCCGGAGAGAATACAGTCGGTAGGGCATCGGTTCCTTCCGGCGCTTCTACCGGGAAATATGAAGCGGTAGAACTGAGAGACGGCGGGGTGCGGTTTGGAGGAAAAGGCGTGCAGTATGCGGTGAGCCATGTGAATGACCAGCTTGCAGGCGCGGTCATTGGAATCAACGTATTTGAACAGGCGGAGATTGACCGTGTGCTGATTGAGACGGACGGGACTCAGAACAAGCAGAAAATGGGTGCCAATGCCCTGTTAGGCGTGTCTCTGGCAGCGGCGCATGCTGCGGCAAATGCTTTGCGGATTCCATTGTACAAATATCTTGGAGGCGTGAATGCGAAGAAAATGCCGGTGCCGATGATGAACATCCTGAACGGAGGGGCACATGCGGATAATACACTGGATATTCAGGAATTCATGATTATGCCGGTAGGGGCCGAGAACTTCAGGGAAGGGCTGCGGATGTGTGCGGAAATCTATCAGGCATTGAAGGGATTGCTGAAAGAAGAAAAACTAAATACGGCAGTTGGCGATGAGGGGGGATTTGCGCCGGATTTGCCAGATGCAAGGGCGGCGCTGCAATTCCTGAAACGGGCGGTGGAGAAAGCGGGATACCGGATGGGGACGGATATCGCGGTAGCGCTGGATGTGGCGGCGTCGGAATTATACAATACGGATTTTAAGACATATGAATTTCCGGGAGAAAGCAGGATGCGGGGGGAAAAAGTCATTCGTTCGGCAGAAGAGCTGATTGATTATTATGAAGAACTGATGAATGAATTTCCAATCTGCTCCATTGAAGACCCATTGGATGAGGAAGACTGGGATGGATGGGAGCTGCTGACAACCCGGCTTGGGCGGGAGGTACAGTTGGTCGGAGACGACCTGTTTGTTACCAATGTTGAACGGCTGAAAAAAGGGATTGAGAAAGGTGTCGCAAATGCAATCCTTGTGAAAGTAAACCAGATTGGAACCCTGACGGAGGCGGTGGAAGCAATTGAGCTGGCGCAGAAATCAGGATATCAGGCAATTGTATCGCATCGCTCCGGAGAGACGGAAGACACAACCATTGCAGACCTCGCGGTGGCATTCAACACCGGACAGATTAAGACCGGAGCACCCTGCCGGACAGAACGGGTGGCAAAATACAATCAGTTGCTGCGGATTGAGGAACAGTTGGAACGGTAACAGAGGGGATAAGATACAGATGAGGTACATTGCCTGAGTGTAAAAGGGATACGGCGGTATTTAAAGATAAGCTAAAGATAAGGTATATTTTCTGGAAAACGCTTGCCATTCAAGGGAAACTGTGGTAGAATAATTCTGGTTTATCACAGGAGGTGTGGATAGATGGAGATTTTAAAAACAGTATTAACAATTATATTTGTAATAGATTGTATCGCATTATCAGCGATTATTCTTCTTCAGGAAGGAAAGTCTGCGGGACTTGGGACAATCAGCGGTGCAGCAGATACTTACTGGGGACAGAATAAAGGACGTTCTATGGAAGGCGCACTTGTGAAGTCAACAAAGTTTCTTGCAATTTTGTTCATGGTTCTTGCTGTTGTTTTGAACCTCAGCGTATTTAACTAAGAAGAGAAGATGATAAAACACTCTATAGGCAAATATAGAGTGTTTTTTCGTTATATAGGAAAAATTTTTCCGGTACTTTGTCTTCGGATTAACGTGGCTTTCTGCCAGGCTGAATTTTCATCTGTAGTGTTGTCATCAACCGGCGCAGCCACCGTTGAGCCTTTTTCTTCCTCTCTGCATATGGAACATTCATCCTGTGTATGAAGGAGGGGGACGTGGAAGGCGATGTATTGGGGTATATGAGAGGAATAAGTATGAATAATACATTTGAAAAAAGAAAAAAAGTAATCTACGATTTTATTTGTGACGATTTCTATGTACCAATGAAGCTAAAAGAGATTGCGATGATTCTTCAGGTTCCGAAAGAACAGCGGGAAGAACTCAGGGAAGTGTTGGATGCATTGGTACAGGAAGGGAAGATATTTGTATCGAAGAAAGGGAAGTATGCGAAGGGACAGACAAAGCGTCTGACCGGGACATTTCAGGCAAACGCACGCGGGTTTGGCTTTGTCATGCAGGAAGGGGAGAATGAGGATGTCTTTATTTCCGAGGATAATATGAATGGTGCGTTTCAGGGAGATGAAGTGGAATTTATCCTCACGAAGGAAAAGGATGGAAGCAGTGGAAGACGCAGGGAGGGAAAGATTGTCCGTATTCTCTCGCATGGCACAACCAGAGTAGTCGGCCTGTATGAGAAATGCAAAAGTTTCGGATTCGTACGGCCGGATAACCAGCGTTTACTGAAAGATATTTATATACCGGAGGGTAAGGAAAAAGGCGCCATGTCCGGACATAAGGTTGTGGTGGAACTGACCTCTTACGGTGGGGAAAATATGAAACCGGAAGGTTTTGTTGTGGAGATTATCGGACACATCAATGACCCGGGGACCGATATCATGTCGATTGTGAGGGGATTTGATCTCCCGGTAGAATTTCCGGAAAAGGTAATGAACCAGGCAGAGCGTGTCGGAAAGGAAGTAAGTGAGGCGGACATGGCAGGGCGCAGGGATTTGCGCGGCTGGCAGATGGTGACCATTGACGGAGAAGATGCAAAAGATTTGGATGACGCGGTATCCCTGACAAAGGAAGGAGGGAATTACCGGCTTGGAGTCCATATTGCGGATGTTACCAATTATGTGCAGGAGCGCAGTGCATTGGACCGTGAGGCGTTGAAACGTGGGACAAGCGTATATCTTGTTGACCGCGTAATCCCGATGCTGCCACATAGGCTGTCCAATGGAATCTGTTCTCTGAATGCAGGGGAAAACCGGCTGGCGCTGAGTTGTATCATGCTGGTGGATCCGAAGGGAGAAGTCATTGACCATGAGATTGCGGAGACTGTCATCTGTGTGGACCGCCGGATGAGTTATACAAGTGTGGCGAAGATTCTGACGGACCATGACGGGCGGGAAATCACCGAGTATGGAGAACTGGTGCCGATGTTTGAACGGATGGAGGAACTGTCGCATATTTTGAGGGACCGCCGGAAACAGAGAGGCTCTATTGATTTTGATTTTCCGGAAACAAAAATGGTTCTGGATGAACATGGGAAACCGGTTGATATCAAACCCTATGACCGCAATGTTGCCACGAAGATGATTGAGGATTTTATGCTGCTGGCAAATGAGACGGTTGCCGAGGAATATTACTGGCGCGAACTGCCGTTTTTATATCGGACGCATGAGACGCCGGACGAGGATAAAATTAAGAAACTGAGCACATTTATCAATAATTTCGGATATCATATCCATGTTGGCAGCGAGGTGCGTCCGAAAGAGGTGCAGAAACTGCTTGGAAAGGTGGAGGGCACGCCTGAGGAGGCGTTAATCAGCCGTCTGGCATTGCGCTCTATGAAACAGGCGAAGTATACTCCGGAGAATACGGGACATTTTGGGTTGGCTGCGAAATATTATACGCATTTCACATCGCCGATTCGCCGGTATCCGGATTTGCAGATTCACCGGATTATTAAGGAAAGTATCCGCGGGCGTATGAATGAGGAGCGGATTGAGCATTACGAGAAGATTTTGCCGGAGGTGGCGGCGCAGGCAAGTATGATGGAGCGCCGCGCAGAAGAGGCGGAGCGCGAGACAATTAAGCTGAAGAAAGTGGAGTACATGCAGCAGCGAATCGGGGACGAGTTCGAAGGCGTGATTTCCGGAATTACGAAGTGGGGCGCCTATGTGGAACTGCCAAACACGATAGAAGGCCTTGTGCATGTAACCAATATGTATGACGACCACTATGAGTACTGGGAGGAACAATATGAGCTGATTGGCGAGCGCACAAGAAATGTGTATAAGCTCGGACAGACGGTGCGTGTACGTGTTCTGGATGTGGACAGACTCAACCGCACGATAGATTTTGAATTTTGTGAGGATGATTACGAAGCGATATAATGGTGTAACGGTGTTGCATGATGGCATAATGAAAACAGAATTTGGACAGGAGAGAGGTAAGGGCGTTATGGCAGAGGGAAAACTGATTGCAAATAATAAAAAGGCATATCATGATTATTTTATTCTTGAGAAATACGAGGCAGGAATTGTGCTGCACGGAACGGAGGTAAAATCTCTTCGTATGGGAAAATGCAGTATCAAAGAGGCATTTATCCGAATTGAGAATGGAGAGATGTTTATCTACGGCATGCATATCTCTCCGTATGAAAAGGGGAATATCTTCAATAAAGACCCGCTTCGTGTAAGAAAACTTCTTCTTCATAAGAAAGAGATTGACAAAATTTTCGGAAAGATGAAAGAGAAAGGAATTACAGTCGTTCCGTTGCGTGTGTATTTCAGCGGCAGTCTCGTGAAAATGGAGATTGGTCTTGCGAAAGGTAAAAAGCTCTATGATAAGCGGGATGATATTGCAAAGAAAGACCAGAGACGCGAAGCACAGAGAGACTTTAAAGTTCGGAATCTTGGATAAAAGGAGAGGGCGTATGAGTACGGTGAGGGTAAGGAATACAGAAATCGGAGCGGGAGTTCCGAAAATTTGCGTACCGATTGTCGGCGTTACAAAGGATGAAATTCTGGAAATGGCAGAAAAAATCCAAGCTGTAAAACCAGATGTGGCAGAGTGGCGGGCAGACTGGTATGAGGACATTTTCAACTGGAAAGAAACGGAGCAGTGTGTCCGCAGGCTGCGCGCAGTATTGGGAGAGGTTCCGTTGCTTTTCACATTTCGCACATCAGAGGAAGGGGGAGAAAAGGCGATGGAGGAAAAGGCATACGTGGAGCTGAACCAGAACATCGCCCAGACCAGATGCGTAGATTTGCTTGATGTGGAGTTGTTTACCGGGGATGAGTACGTGCTTCGGATGATTGATACGGCACATGAATATGGGGTGAAAGTCATTGTTTCAAACCATGATTTTCAGAAAACCCCGGGGCGGGAAACAATTGTCTCCCGGCTGTGTAAGATGCAGGAGCTGGGGGCGGATATTCCCAAAATTGCTGTTATGCCGCAGAATAAAAAGGATGTGCTGACACTGCTTGCAGCGACCGAAGAGATGTATTCCAAATATGCAGACCGTCCGATTATCACGATGTCCATGAAAAGCGACGGAGTCATCAGCAGGCTGTCAGGGGAAGTGTTTGGCTCTGCGCTGACATTCGGAGCAGTGGGGAAAACTTCTGCTCCGGGACAGATTGCGGTGGATAAACTGCGGAGTGTGCTGGAAATCCTGCATGAAAGTTTATAATCAGTACATCATTCCACGTATTAAACCGGGTTGTACGGGATGTATTCAAAAACACTTAGAAAATCATATTTTTTACGGCGGAAACGTCTCCGGTAAATACAATGCCGTCCATGCCAAGTGCTTTTCCGGCGGCAATGTTGTCTGCCCTGTCGTCGATGAAGAAACATTCTGCCGGGTTCAGATGATAGGTATCGAACAGGTAGTGGTAAATCTTTGGCTCTGGTTTTGCTGCCCGAATGACACCGGAAAATACGATGCCGTCAAATTCTTTTGTAATTTCATAAAAGCCGGCATTTTCCGCAAAGTTGACTGATGCATTGGAAAGGATGTACAGACGTGCCCCTTTCTTTTTTAATTCCCGAATCAGTTCCCATGTCTGTGGAATCGGCTGTAGGCAATGCGACCATTCAGAGAAAAATTTGCGGACAGTTTCCTGCAAATGTTTGGGAACCAGTGTTACCGCATGTTCGGTATTTTCATTATAATCAATTGTTCCCTCGTCCAGTGCCTGCCAGTTTTCAAAGATAGCATGCGATATAATTGGAACATCCGAATCCTGTGTACAGAATTGTTTTAATATGTAAGTTTCGTCAAATGTTCCGATGACATTTCCAAAATCAAAAATAATATTTTTATAGTTCATGAGCGTTCCCTTCTTACTTAATAAAATGAGTTAAACGACAAATGAGACATATTTTTGTCTCTGTACTATATTGAACCT
>X357_Northern_Tamandua__coassemble_373_pt1 | contig 28231 bp, 31 predicted proteins | sample X357_Northern_Tamandua__metabat2_low_PE_004 | metagenome-assembled genome bin X357_Northern_Tamandua | reverse complement strand
CAACTCTTTCTTTATGCAGTCAGGAGACTATAATTTGAGGATATAATTGAAATTTTGGGGATAATTTCTCGCAATTCTATAGTACAATACCTATATTGCAAACACGGAATTGTCCCACGCAAGGAAGGAGGCTTATAAGAACACTCTTAAGAATCACACATGCATATTAGATTCTATCACTATCGGCTCCATCCGGAAGACACAGGTTCAGAACGGATATAATGACCTGAATGGACATCCTGATTTACAGCACGAATATAAGATAACTGTAAACCAGATTTTTCGCGCTGCTATTGACGATGGACTGATTTCCAAGAACCCGGCTGACAATCTGACAGTCACAAAAACTAAACGAAAGAAAAAGAGGGCTCTTACAAAAGTAGAGCGTGATGCGCTAAAGAAAGCTAATCTTGACATTAAAGAGCGATGTTTTGTTGAGGTATTAAGGTATGCCGGACTCAGACGGGAAGAAATCCTTGCTCTGACACGCTCAGACGTGGATTTAAGGGACGATACGATACAAGTCAGTAATGTGGTCGAGTTCATTGGGGAAAAGCCTAATTTACGCGATTACGCGAAGACACCGCGGGGAGAACGGACAATTGATATCCTCGCGCCGCTGAAACCGATACTCCAAGAGTATATGCAGCGCCTGGACGGTCTTATCTTATTTCCAAATGCGCAGGGAACTTTGATGTCAAAAACGCAATACCGGCGTTTCTTCGAAAAGATAAAGCTGAAAATCAACGAGGCCGCTGGCGGAAAGCACCATTATAACAAAGTGGTAAAAGGAAAACATATCCGATATGAGCTTACTTACGACATAGATATGTGTAAAGGATTGTCTGCACATGTATTCCGACATGAATACGCAACGATTCTCTACTACTCCGGCGTAGATTTGCTCGAGGCAATCCGGTTGTTTGGACACTCGGATTCTAAAATGCTTACAGATGTTTACGCTGAACTACGGAAAGAAGAATCCAAGTCGAAAGAAAAGCTAAACAAGTATGTGACACAAATGTATGGTTAAGAATTTTCTCACAGTCCTTGCGAACGCTGGGCTTACGGTCATTAGGATCTGACTAAATTTTGACTAAATTTGAAACAGTTTTCTCCCGATTTCATTCGATTTTTACCGATTTTCCGAAAGTGTGTTCTGGTTCTTTGCAGTCCGGCTTTTTACATAAAAATACGTTAAAATAGGCGCAAACCCCTGAAAACACTGGGTTTGCGCCTATTTTAAAAGTAAGCCGAAAATCGGACTCGAACCGACGACCCCTTCATTACGAGTGAAGTGCTCTACCAACTGAGCTATTTCGGCATTGGCTAAATAACGAACCTTTGCTATTATATCGTATTTTGCCCCAAATTTCAACTACTTTTTATATTTTCGCAATAATTTTCACAATAATTCACGATAATTCGCGCGATTACTTGTGTTCCCGCCCTGCAATACACAGATTTATAAGGAACAACTGTGCAAGTCCATCACTGCAGATTATCTTTGTAACTCTGCATATGCACCGTAAGCTGATTATATGGAATATCAATTTCCTCTTCGTCAAACTTCAGCTTAATCTGCTCCAACAATTCCCACCTTGTATTCCAATATTCCTCTGTTTTTACCCACGCGCGTACTCCGAGCACTACCGCATTGTCGCCAAGTGAATCAACAAACACACGCCATTCCTCATCCGTGAGGATGCTGGGATGCCCCTTCAGGAGCTGCTCCAGCAGCAGTTTTGCCTTCTTTAAATCTGACTGGTAGGAAATTCCCACTTTCAAATCCAACTGCCGCTCTGCTTTTGCAGTTACGTTTGTCAGACTGTTATTCGTCAGCGTTCCATTTGGAATGACAATCGTTTTGTTGTCTACGGTACTTAACTTTGTATAGAAAATTTTAATCTCTTTGACCGTTCCCTCGTTCCTGTTCGTGTCCTCTATGATATAATCTCCGACGGTGAACGGACGGAGCATCAGAATCAGCACTCCTCCCGCAAAATTAGTAAGTACGCCCTGCAATGCCAATGAGATTCCGACACCCGCAGATGCAAACAGAACGGTTATGGAAGATAACTCAATTCCGAGATTTCCCGCAACGATAATCAAAAGCAAAACGTAAAGCCCGAACTTTAGCATGGAATCGACAAACTGTGCAACCCCGGTATCCGCACTCTTTCTCTGGAATGAATACTGTACGCTCCTGCGAATCCATTTGATCAGAAACCTTCCGATTAAAAAAATGATAACCGCAATTAATGCTTTAATTCCAAAATTGATAAAGTCCGGAATATGGCCTTGAATATAGCTGTTAAACTGGCTCATGTTCTGACTCACTTCGTTTACAGATTCCTGTGCCGACTGCTGTAGCTCATCTGCCGTTGTCATATATCTTCCTCCGTTTCCCATCTTTCTGTAATATGTTTCTATTGCTCCGGTTCTGCCCGCAATGCCAGAAATGCCGCGAGATTGCCCCGCTTATCCCCCATTGCCCGATGGGAGTACAAAAGATTGCTGTTGCAATGTGTACACACATTTGTTACCGCCATATGCTCCGGCAGGATTCCCGCTTCTGCAAATACAATCTCATTTGCTTTCCACAGATCCAACTGATATTTTCCGTTTTCTTTTTTATAAAATAAATCCTTCCAGTAAACCCCGGCAAAATTCTCTCGGAACTTCAAAATAACATCTTCACTGACCTCATAACAGTCCATGCAGATGGACGGTCCGATTGCCGCCAGAATATCTGCCGGATTACTGCCAAATTGCTGCCTCATCATACGGACCGTCTCTTTTCCGATTTTTCCTACTGTTCCACGCCAGCCGGAGTGGCTCAGCCCAATCACGCGCTTTACCGGATCCACAAAATACAGCGGCACGCAGTCTGCATAGAATGTCACAAGACAGATATCCGGAACATTCGTAACCAGTCCGTCCACATCCGTATACTCCACCGGACGGGTAAATCCCATTCCACGCTCCTGCTCTGTCACGACACGCACATTGATTGTGTGTGTCTGCTGCGAAAACACCATATTTTCACATTTCACACCGATAGCGGCTGCAATCCTGCGGTAATTTTCCCTCACAGCATCTTCACTGTCTCCTCTTGTAAAACTCAGGTTCAATGAAGAATAGCAGCCTTCGCTGACCCCTCCGAGCCGGGTGGAAAACCCATGGCGCACGACTCCGGTGTCCGCCAGAAGCGGATATTCCAGAAATGGAGTGTCCGTCTCCACCTCCCGGAAAACGGGTTCCTGATTTTTATAGTTTAATCCAAGACTCATATCATTTCCTCCCGAAACTTTCTGATTGCAAATATACCGATATGCTAAACCCCTTCAAACGCATTTTTGATAAGTGCTATTTTATGCTCCTCGATTCCGACCACATCAAACCTGCATGGCACATCCTGCCGAATGTGGTGTTCCGTCATGTAATATAAGGCACAGTGATAAATCGTCTGCTGCTTTTTCCCGTTAACCGCTTCAAGGGGATTTCCCGACTGACCGCTTTTCCGGTATTTAACCTCACAAAATACAAGGTACTCTCCATCCTTTGCTACAATGTCAATCTCACCGATGCGGCACCGGTAATTATACTCCAGTATCTGATATCCCTGCTGTTCCAGATAATATCCCGCCGCCTGCTCATAAATACTTCCAACCTGCCGTTTATTCATACACTTTCTCCGCATGATACAGTGCACCAGTGTACTGATTACAAAACGTTTTTGATAAATGTCCTGCGATGAATCGGTGACGGGCCATATTTCTTCAACGCTGCAATATGCTCCGCCGAGCCGTATCCTTTATGTTTTGCAAACCCATACCGGGGAAGGATCTCATCATACTGCACCATCAGCCGGTCTCTTGTCACTTTGGCAAGAATACTTGCCGCCGCAATTGACACGCTTTTCGCATCACCCTTGATAATCGGCACCTGGCAGATGTCTACTTCCGGTATCGTCACTGCGTCATTAAGCAAAATCTCCGGCATCACACCAAGCTTCCCGATTGCCTCCCTCATTGCCTCGTAAGTTGCCTGCAGTATGTTAATCTCATCAATTCTCGCCGGGGATGCCATCCCGACTCCGGTTGCCACCGCCTTCTCCATAATCTCGTCGTAAAGTTTTTCCCGTTTTTTTGCAGAAAGCTTTTTGGAATCATTGAGATACAGAATCTCACAATCCTCCGGTAAAATCACTGCCCCCGCCACAACCGGGCCTGCCAGAGGTCCTCTTCCCGCCTCATCAATGCCGCAAATCATCTGACACCCGGCATAACAGTGCTCAAACTCCCGCATTCCCTCCAAACGTTCCCGCTCTTCCTGAAGTTTTTCTTCCTGTTTTTTATATTTGCTAATCAGGTTCTGTACGCCGATTCGTGTGTCTTTTGCATATTTCTGATACAATCCCTGCAACTGTTTTTTGTTAGCACTCTCAAACCTTTGTCTGATGATACTGATTTTCTCACTCATGCTTAATCACTCCAAATTTATCAAACGGCCAGATTCGAATCCATGCCCTTCCCATCAGCTCACTTCTGTGCAAAATACCGACGGACGGGTCCCGGCTGTCCGAACTGTGATTCCTGTTATCCCCGAGCACGAAATATTCGTCTTCACCCAACGTAATTGGCTCTGCTGCTATTCCCGGATCTTCCATCAGCTCATTCCCGTAATTCTCATCCAACAGCTCACCGTTGATATAAACATAACCGTCCATTATCTGCACCGTTTCTCCCGGAAGTCCGATAATTCTCTTGATATAGTATGTATTCTGCTCATATTGGAACGGGAATACGATGATTTCAAACCGTTTCGGACTCCGGAACCGGTAACTGATTTTATCCACAATCAGATTATCCCCGTCTGAAAGTGTTGTTTCCATCGAATGTCCGCTTACCTTTGTGCGCTGACCTACAAAGGTAATAATCAGCAGAGACAGTCCTACAATTATGATGATGTAAATGAGCCATCCAAACAGCTCCCGAAATATGCTTTTCTCTTCCATGCTAACCTCTTTTTCTGTCAAACTATCTTCGTTTCTGAAAAAAATTCCCCTTATCTGTGCTCTTCCTAAAAATCACATTGATTCGGGAAATTCCAGTGTAATCCTTCCCAATCTTCCGTTCCTGAAATCATCCAACAGAAGTCTTGCTGCTTTTTCCGTATCAAATTCATTTCCACGGATCAGACAGTGTCTGCTCTCGGCAACACTGCGCAAAAGTGCAAAGCCATCCCCCGCCTCTTCAATCCCGTACTTCTTGGCAAGCACACCGGAGTATTTCTCTATGAGAAAATGGCACAATTCCGCTGCCAGTTCTTCCGTGTTCAGAATCTCGTCTTTGATAGAACCGATATATGCAAGTTTCAGCCCTACATTCTGATCCTCAAATTTAGGCCAGAGAATTCCCGGCGTATCCAGAAGCTCTACATTTTTGTTCAGGCGAATCCACTGCTTTCCTTTCGTCACACCCGGTTTATTTCCGGTTTTCGCACAGGCTTTTCCCGCAAGTGCATTGATAAATGTAGATTTTCCTACATTCGGAATACCTACCACCATCGCACGTACCGGACGATTCAGAATCCCGCGCTTTCTGTCACGTTCAATTTTTTCCTTACAGGCGTCCTGAATCACGCTGTGAATGGACTTGATTCCGCCGCCTTTCTTAGAATTCACCTTGACTGCTGAGTAGCCTTTTCCTCTGAAATACTCAATCCATGCATCATTCCATTTCTCTTCCGCCAAATCTGACTTATTCAGCAGAATCAGCCTTGCTTTATTTTTGCCCAGTTCATCAATATCCGGATTCCGGCTGCTCATCGGAATTCTCGCATCTACAAGCTCAATCACCAAATCAATCAGCTTAATATTTTCCTGCATCATTCTTCTCGCTTTGGTCATATGACCTGGATACCATTGAAAATGCATAATGTCCTCCTGTCTTTGTCACTTTTCTTCGTAACTGTCATTTCACAAATCCAAAATTTCCGCCGAAACTTGTCACGAACCAGACCTTTCCGTAAATATCACTTCGCGTCACATTTCCGACATCTGCCAGCCGGCTGTCATCACTGCCCTCACAGTTATCACCAAGCACAAAATACTCCGTTTCGCCAAGTTCCACCGGTTCTTCCGCAATCCCCGCAAACCCGATATCTGAAACATATACATCCTTTTTGAGCGCTTCTCCGTTGATGTACACCTTTCCATCCTTGATTTGCACCGTCTCCCCGGGAAGACCGACCACCCGCTTAATTGAATAATGCGTATTTTCGTTTCCATTGGGCTTAAATGCAATGATGTCTCCGCGCCCCGGTTTCTTTGCATTATAAACCATTCTGTCTATCAGTACAACATCCCCATTTTTCAGAACAGGCCTCATGGAATCTCCTGCATTGCTGACACGCTGTCCAAACAGGCTTACAAGCATCCACGCCAGTACACAGACCGCAATGATTTCTACAAGCCAGATGATAATTTCCTTCATTTTACCCGCATTAAACGAGCGGTATCCTCTGCGGAAATGCAATCTCGTTTTACGTTTTTTCTTCGTCCGCCGACCATTCTTCACTTTTGACATCTTCATCGACATACCTCATTATACAAAGGGGGAGAGCAGAGGGGACAGTCCTCTTTGCAAAAGGGACTGTCCCCTCTGCTCTCCGTTTTCAGAATTGTTTTACAATTAAGAAAAGGGACAAACTACAAATTTGTAATTGTCCCTCTCTCATCATAAATTATTTTACTAATTCTTTTACTTTAGCTCTCTTACCAACACGTCCTCTTAAGTAGTTCAGTTTCGCTCTTCTTACTTTACCTCTGCGGACAACTTCTACTCTCTCAACATGTGGGGAATGGATTGGCCAGGTTTTCTCAACTCCGACTCCGTTGGAGTTCTTCCTTACTGTGAAAGTTTCTCTGACTCCGCCGCCCTGTCTCTTTAAAACAGTTCCTTCGAAAACCTGAATTCTTTCACGGTTACCCTCTTTAATCTTAGCGTATACTTTTACAGTATCACCTACGCTGAATTCCGGAGCGTTCTCTTTAATCTGCTCTGCTTCAATATTCTTAATAATATCGTTCATTGTGTGACCTCCTTAATATTTGACGTTCTTAACACCTTTGTGTGCCAGAGGACCATCGCTCTTCTTTTCACAAACAACTGTTGTATTCTATCATACTTATCGCCAAGATGCAAGGGGTTTTCCACAAAAAATATTTGTATAATTATTTGCAAAAATTATTCGCATCTCTTAATCTGGTTCAGCGCCGCATTCATTCCGAGCAACTGCTCTTTTGTTACGGTCACTCCTGCTGTTCCCATCATGCCTGTCAGTCTCAGGATTGTGAAACTTCCAAGCATCTTCAGCAGCGCATCATTCAACTGCATTCCTTCTCCGGATGAAGATTCCGCCATCTTCTGGAACATACCCGTCAGAAGCTGTGCCCCCTCCGGTGCTTTCATGATATCCTCAATTGTATCATTCAGAGAATAGCATCCTTCCACTTCTGTGATATCAAACCAGTTCAGGACTGCCCCTTTTTCTTTCAGACGATATTCCTCATTAAATGTGTCCACTTTGCGGATGTGGCTCTCGTCTGTACAATCTCCCGCTACCGCCTTCAGCGCCGACTCCCCTGCGTTCGGCACTTCGAAGTAGAAGAAATGTTCTTTGCTTTCCTGTTTTCCAAGACTCTGTCCATTTACAAAAAGCTCTATTTCCGGAAGGTTGGAGTATACCGTTACCTTTGTCACATCCTCCACACGGTCAACGTAACGTTTTCCGCAGATATGTACGAACGGCTCGTCAGACAGCCATGCTTTGTATGCATAAAATGCATCTTTCTTATATTTCCGGTCAAATGTAATCAGCCCCTTATGGTTCTGTCCATTCTCCCCGCCTTCATTTCGTGCATCAGCGCCAAAATCAAACATGTTCCATACGTGGGTTGCCCATATATATGGTCTTGTGTAAAGCTGCTTAATCAGCTCCTCGTGGTAGTGCGCCTGATATTCCTCCGTATAATCGCCCTGTTTCGGATTCGATGTATGCCAGTTCAGCGCCTCACACCCATACTCGCTCACGCCAACCGGAATATTAGGGAATTCTTTATGGAAATTGTCAAACCACGGTCCGTTCATCGACGTATTTCCGCCATACCACCCAAAGTAATGGTTGTAAGAAACCACATCCGGAATCTGGATATATGGATCATGGATATCACACATAGATACTACCGCCATAGTTGTCAGCCTTGTTTTGTCCATCTCATGCACCATATCATTCAGGATATTGTGATTTTCAAGCAAATCTTCGGTAGATTTCCCGGACATTGTAATCTCATTGGATAATCCCCATACAACAATGGACGGATGATTGTAATTCTGGGTTATCAGTTCTTTCATCTGGGAAATTGTATTCTCACGGCCAGCCGGCATGTGGTTGGAGATGTATGGAATCTCTGCCCAGACTACCAGTCCCTTTTCATCACAAAGATCATAGAAATACTGGTCATGCTGATAGTGGGCCAGGCGGATTGTCGTCGCTCCAAGCTCGCAGATCAGCTCAATATCTTCCCTGTGATGCTCCGGAAGAAGTGCATTTCCATATCCCCATCTATCCTGATGGCGGGATACGCCGCGCAGCGGGTAGCTTTCCCCGTTCAGAATGAAACCTTTTTCAGGATCAATCTCATAGAACCGGCATCCGAACCGTGTGCTGACAGCATCTAAAGTCTCTTTAGCGTTCTCCAGAGACACTTCTGCTGTATAGAGATATGGATCTTTCTTTCCGTTCCACAGATGCACATTCGGAATTACAAACTCTGCCTTTGTATCCGCTGCGGATTTTTTCTCTGCTGCTACTACATTTCCCTCTTTGTCTTTGATTGTATAAACCAGTGTCTGGTCTTCCTTTGCATTTGTAAGGTACACTTCCACCTCAACCTTTGCATCAGTTCCTTGTACTTCCGGGGTTACTTTAATTCCGGGTCCTCCGTAATAATCCAAATCAAAATGAGATTCACTCACCGCAATCAGATTGACATTCCGGTACAGTCCGCCGTAGAATGTAAAGTCTGCCATCTGTGGATACACCGTTTCGTTTGCACTGTTATCTACAGCGATTACAAACAGATTCTTATCTTCCAATACATCTGTGACATTTACTCTCCATGTAGAATATCCGCCGTCATGGTGCGCCAGTTTCTTTCCGTTTACATACACATCTGCAGAAGAATTTGCTCCGCACAGCTCCAGATAATATTGCTCTGCCTCCGGCAGGTCAATACGCTCTGTTTCCTTTGCATAATATGCCGTTCCACGGTAATAGTCGGAACCCCCGTCCTGTCCGTCAATAGCATTCCATGAGTGCGGCAGATTTACCCAGTACCATTTTTCCGGCATTGTCTGAGGCACCTCTGCCGCCTCCTTTGTAAATGCCCATTTTGTATTGAAATTAATTACTTCTCTCATCGTAAATTTGTCCTCCTTTTATTTCCGGTTCTGCTGCCAGGGACTCCTCTCCCATCACTGCTGCTGTTACTATGTTACCGCAAAACAAAAAGGCACTGTTAGAACAATTTTTCATTATTTTGGTAAATTTTTTAGCCATTTTTTCTCTTTTTCTGTCAGTTCACACTTCTCCAGTAAATCCGGCCTTCGCTCTTTCGTCCTGAGAATAGACTGCTCACGGCGCCATTTTTCAATATTCGCGTGATGTCCGGACATTAATACCTCCGGCACTTTTCTGCCGTGCCACTCCTCCGGTCTGGAATACTGCGGATATTCCAGAAGATTGTCTTGAAATGACTCAAATTCTGCCGACACGTCATTATGCAGCACCCCCGGAACCAACCGTGAAACCGCATCTACCATCACCATCGCCGGAAGTTCTCCGCCAGTCAGCACATAATCCCCAATGGACACATAATCGGTCACAATTTCTTCCAGTACACGCTCATCAATTCCTTCGTAATGTCCACAAAGCAGGATAAGGTCTTCCTCCTGTGCCAGTTCTTCTGCCATTTCCTGGCTGAAAACATCCCCCTGCGGGGAAAGGTAGACTACCCGGAGTTTTGTTTCATTTCCATTATTCTTACATGCGTCCTCCGTTTTTGATTCTCCGCCGGATTTAACGCTTTCCAGTTCTTCCCGCCTTCTTTTCAGGATTGCGTCCTCCACCGCTTTATATGCCAGATACACCGGCTCTGCCTGCATCAGCATCCCGGCGCCGCCGCCATACGGGTAATCATCTACACTCTGATGCTTATTAAATGCATAATCCCGGATATTTACCGCCTCAATTGACAGCAAATCCCTATCCACCGCACGGCCGATGATACTTGTATTAAGCCCATTCATTACCATCTCCGGGAATAATGTTAAAATATGGAAATTCATTACACAAGTCCCTCCAGTAAATGTACGCTCATCTGCATCTTTTCCACATCCACATCCAAAATGCAGTCATGGATTGCCGGAATCAGCACTTCGCCATGTTTCTCAAATTCCACCACATAAACTTCATTTGCCCCGGTCTCAATCACATCTTTCAGTTCCCCGGTCTCACCTTCATCTGTCACAACCTTCATACCGATTAAATCCGCGATATAATATTCGTCCTCTCCGAGCCCTACCGCATCTTCCCTTGTGACAAACAGACCCTTACCTTTATACATTTCTATATCATTTATGTTATCGATGCCTTTGAATTTCAGAATGGCAAACTGTTTAAAAAATTTCACGCCCTGAATCTCCAACTGGATCTGCTCTTTTCCGGTATCCAATATCACCTGTTTCAACATTCTGAACCGCTGTACATCATCTGTTGTCGGAAATACTTTCACCTCCCCACGCACCCCGTGCGTAGACGAGATAACTCCCACTTGCAATAGCTGTTCCATATAAACCTCCTTTATTTGTAACTGTTCATTTACATTTACAAAAGAAAGGGGCAGTCCTCACATGGAAGCCTGTCCCTCTTTTCCCGTTATTGAACGATATCAACAACTACTCTCTTATCTTCTTTGGCTGCAGCAGCCTTTACAACAGAACGGATTGCTTTTGCGATACGCCCCTGCTTTCCGATTACTTTTCCCATATCGCCGTCAGCGACATGTACTTCCAGCACGGTTGTCTTCCCATCCTGTTTTTCCGTGACAACCACGCCTTCCGGGTTGTCCACTAATGCTTTCGCAATTACTTCTACTAATTCTTTCATTCACGCGCACCTCCGCGAAAACAGCTTGTTTTACCTGAACTTAAACAGTGAAATTTATTTCTCGATTCCTGCTGCCTTGAAAATTTTTCCAACAACTTCTGTTGGCTGAGCACCGTTGTTAAGCCATTTTTTAGCTGCTTCTTCGTCAACTTTGATTGCGCTTGGCTCACAGTTCGGATCATATGTTCCGATTTCCTCAATGAATCTTCCGTCTCTTGGAGATCTAGAATCAGCTACAATGATTCTATAAAAAGGAGCCTTCTTCTGTCCCATTCTTCTTAATCTGATTTTTACTGCCATGTTAAAATACCTGTCCTTTCTTTTTTCCTTACTACTTTGGCGGATTGTATCTTCCGCATACTTTTGTTTAAAATTTATGTGTTAAAAAGGTAATTTGAATCTGCCTTTCTTACCACCTTTGCCTCCCATAAGCCCCGGAAGTTTCTTCATCATCTTCCGTGTCTCATTGAACTGTTTCACCATCCGGTTGACCTCTGATATATCGACGCCGGCGCCTCTTGCAATCCGGTGTTTCCGGGATGGATTGAGCAGATCCGGATTGTGCCGCTCCTCGATTGTCATGGAAAGAATCATTGCTTCCATTCCCGCCATCTTCTTTTCATTTTCCTCGGAATCCAACTCCGGCATCTTCTTTCCGCCAAGACCGCCAAGCCCCGGCATCATACCCATGACGCTTGATAGGCCTCCCATCTTCTTCATCTGAGCCATACTATCAAGGTAATCCTCATAGTCAAACTGGGCTTTCTTCATCTTTTCCATTGTCTTTTTGGCTTTTTCCTCGTCCAGCTCTGTCCCTGCTTTTTCAATCAGTGTCAGGACATCTCCCATACCGAGAATACGGGATGCCATTCTATCGGGATAAAACTGTTCCAAATCGGAAAGTTTCTCCCCCATACCGACATAGAGAATCGGTTTGCCGGTCACTGCTTTAATTGACAGCGCTGCACCGCCTCTTGTATCACCGTCGAGCTTTGTGACAATCACGCCATCAATCCCAATCTTTTCATTGAAATTGGATGCCACATTTACCGCATCCTGACCAGTCATGGCGTCCACAACCAAAATTGTCTGATGTACGGTAACTGTTTCCTTAATCTCCTGTAACTCTGCCATCATGTCTTCATCAATGTGAAGCCGTCCGGCAGTATCCAGAATTACAATATTATTCTTGTTCTTCGCAGCATGTTCCATCGCAGCCTTTGCGATGTCAGCGGGTTTTATCTTATCTCCCATGGAAAAGACTTCCACGCCCTGCTTTTCTCCATTGATTTCCAACTGTTTAATCGCAGCCGGCCTATAAACGTCACATGCAACAAGAAGAGGTTTCTTTCCTTTTAACTTGAACTTTCCTGCCAGTTTTGCAGTAGTTGTAGTCTTACCTGCTCCCTGCAGACCTGCCATCATAATGACCGTTGTCGCGCTGCCCGGCTGAAGCGCAATCTCCGTTGTCTCAGAGCCCATCAGCCGTACAAGTTCCTCATTTACAATCTTGATGACCATCTGACCAGGATTCAATCCATTCATTACATCCTGACCAATCGCCCGCTCCTGGACATCTTTTATAAATCCTTTTACAACCTTGAAGTTTACATCTGCCTCAAGAAGTGCCATCTTGACTTCCTTCAGAGCCGCTTTTACATCCTCCTCTGTCAGACGTCCTTTACTTCTCAGATTCTTAAATACATTTTGAAGTTTTTCTGTCAAGCTGTCAAATGCCATTCTATAACTCCTCTATAATCCGATTGGAAATCTGCCGAATCTGCCGCGTCATCTGCTCCGGGTTCTGTCCGGTCGCCTCATAGGTATCCAGAACGTTGTCAATCTCACCTACTTTTTTCTTAATAGAAAGGAACTTCTCTACCAGATGCAGCTTTTCTTCATATCCTTCCAGTATCTTCTGACACCGTTTCACCAAATCGTGTACACCCTGTCTGCTTATGCCTGCTTCCTGCGCAATCTCGCTCAGCGACAGGTCATCTAATACAAACTGCTCATACACTTCTTTCTGATGGTCGTTCAGCAATTCTCCATAAAAATCATACAATAACGACTGTTCCAAAATCTCATTCATTATTATCACCTTTGCTATCTTACATGAAATCCGCATACCTGTCAAGTATTTTTTCTTGACAGCGGTTTTCTTTTTCCCGATTTTTGTTTTTCCTTTTACTTTTTTACCTCATCAGCCGTTCCATATCCAGCATTCCCCACCCTTGGTTCCCTGACAGATCCGGTGTGCAGCTTTCCCGTAACTTCAATTTTACTTCCACATTTGTCATATCCGGATATTTGGATAACAGGCAGGCGATTGCACCGGACACCACCGGGGTTGCCATTGAAGTTCCGCTTTTGGCAACATACGGTTTTTTCCAACGGTTAATGTACCCTCCATTGCAGCTTATAATGTTTGTTCCCGGTGCAACCAAATCCGGTTTCACCACACACGATTCCGTCGGTCCTCTTCCGGAATAATTCCATTCTTTTTCCGTCTTTCTTCCCGCAATCCCTGTAGTATTCAGGTTTTTTTGAGAATATTCTGCCGATGCGCCCACCGTAATCACCTTCCGGCTGCTGCCCGGAACCGCAATTGTCCCCTGTTCCGGTCCGTAATTTCCTGCGGATACTACAACCACAAGCCCTGCATCCCACAGCGCCTCCACCCCTGCAACCAGCCGCTCCTCCTCCCGCTCGTGTAATTCCGGCTGCGCGCCTACAGAAATATTGACAATACGGAGATTGTATTTCCGCCGCATATACAATACCCAGTCAATCCCTTCCAATACACTTTTGACTGTGCCATTTCCCATACGGTCAAGCACCTTCGCCACAAGCAGTCCCGTCTCCGGTGCAATTCCTCCATAGAGACCGTCCGACATTTTTCCGCTGCCCGCAAGAATCCCTGCTACGTGCGTCCCATGCCCGCTGTCATCATAAATCTGCTGCCGCCGTCCGACGAAATCTGCAAATCCGAGGATTCTTCTGTCAAAATCCGGATGCAGAATAATTCCGGTATCGAGCACCGCTGCCACGATTCCATTCCCATGAAAATTTCCGTTTCTGATTTCCTTCGTCCAATATCCAATCGATTCTTTTACCCGCTTCATAAAAAAACTCTTTTTTTCACCTTATTCAATAAATGTACCCGTAGTGCGCTCCTTTGCAGGAAAAAGAAAAACTTTTTCTTCACACATTTTCAGGCAGATTCATATTATGAACTGTAAACAATCTTATTTGGAGGATTTACAAGAATGAGTGATTTAACTGCTACAAACTGTGGATGCGACAATTGCGGAGGAAACTGGGGAAATAATAATTCCTGTCTGTGGATTATCCTTCTTCTTATCTTCTGCTGTGGATGTGGAAACAACAGAATGGGCGAAGGCTGTGGCTGCATGAATGATTCCTGCCTGTGGATTATCCTTATCCTCATCTTCTGCGGCGGATGTGGAAACGGATTCGGATGCGGATGCTAATCATAACGAAAACTACCTAACTGTAAATCAGAATGAGGGGATGCGGTTTCAATACCGCATCCCCTCATTCCTGTGTCACTTTTCTTTTCCTTTTTCGGCGTTCTTTTCCGCCGCCCGCCTTTTCTCTGATTCTTCTTTATCCAGCCGCTTTTTCAGCATACAATCTTCGTCCAACTCATATACCGCATTTCCATCAATAATCAATTTTCGCCTCATAACAAAATCTCCTGCTGATTTATTTTTCCTCTCTATATAATATGTCGGAACACAGTATTTAGTTTTTCCGTTTGTGCATAATCCCATACACGCTTTCATATATATGTATAACGTAAGAATCAGGAGTGCTTATGGAGAAGAAAACAAACCGCCCAATCACACCGTTCGATGAGCTGACCGTTCCGCCGGAACTTCAGATGCTGAAACTGCTGCTCCCATATACTCCTGCATCCAGTCAGAAATCACTTGGAATCCTGATAAAATTTCTGGAGCTGCAGCATACCATCCAGTTTTTTCAGCATTTTACAGTAAAACTCCACTCACAGACTCTCAACGGGGATTCCCCATCGCTGACCGGGGTTTTAGAAGAAATCACGCCATATCTTCCTGAAAATGAACAGAGCATGCTGTCCACCTTTCGGGATGTCATGAATATGATGGAAATGGTCCAGATGTTTCAGACCACCTCCAATACAGATTCCGATAACTCATCCGGCACATTCAACCCCAAGGACCTGATAATGGGAATGCTTTCGCCGGAACAACAGGAAATGTTTCAGACATATCAGAACATATTTGAACAGGAAGGAGACGCAACACATGAACGAATGGATGAACAATCCTCTTCTGAAAAATATCGATCCGATGAAGTACGAACTAATTCAGATGGCAGCGGCAAAGACAGCCGGGAAATCCGGACGGGAGATGATGCCCATCATGATGGCGCTGATAACGGGAGCAAATAAAAAAGGAATTCAGTTTACGCCTGATGAAGTCAATCTGATTCTCGGAATCTTAAAAGAGGGGAAATCCCCCGAAGAACAGGCACAGATTGACCGGACGATTCAGATGATAACCGGGATGATTCGTACTAAAGGCGGAACTAACAAAGGAGACAAAGGGGACAGACCCTTCTGACAGGGGACTGTCCCCTGTCAGAAGGGTCTGTCCCCTTTGTCATTCATTTTCAGAATATTCTAAATTTTTCAATTCGCTATCTTCTATTTCCAGTCTGTTCAAATCAGAAAAACTGTTGTATGATGCTATTAAAAAGAAAACGAAACAAGGAGCATACGTATGCGCAACATTAAACTGACTATCGAATATGACGGAACCCGCTATCAAGGCTGGCAGCGCCCCGGTAAGAAAGACAATTCCGCAACAATCTCCGGAAAAATAATCGAAACATTTTATAAAATGACCGGTGAATCCATCGAACTGTTTGGAGGAGCAAAGACAGAGCCCGGTGTTCATGCAGCAGCTCAAATCGCCAGTTTTAAAACAAACTGCGCCCTTTCCGTTGAAACCATCCGGCAGGAATTAAACCACTACCTGCCTCAGGACATTTCCATCTTATCTGCCGCGGAAATGCCTGAACGTTTCCACGCAGGTCTCAACGCCCGGTCGCAGACTTACCTGTACCGCATCGACTGCTCTCCTGTGGAAAATGTATTCACTCGGAAATATTTGTATCACACAGTTTCCCGGCTAAATGTTGATGACATGCGACAGGCTGCGGAATTATTTACAGGGATACACGATTTTAAAAACTTTTCCACTGGAAGGAGTAAGAAATCTACTGAAAAAGAACTGTTTGAGATTAGTATTCTTGTTCCCCCGGAAACACCTTCCGGTACAGAATTTCAGATTTTGCTGAAAGGAAATGATTTTCTCCGCCAGATGCCGCGGCTGATTGTTGGCACTTTGCTAGATATCGGAACCGGTCAGCGCAGCATTTCCTGTATTGAACGAATCTTCAGCGGAGAAGAATCTTCTCCCCCGCCGGCTTCTGCCCATGGGCTGTGTCTAACCATGGTGGACTACCTAAATTAATCCTTACCAAGCATTTTTATATTTTATTCTGAATATTCCGACAACCGAACGCAAGGGGGACAGTCCCTTCTGATAGGGGACTGTCCCCTGTCAGAAGGGACTGTCCCCTCCGTTGCCCCCTCCATTTGTCTCCTCCGTTTACTACACAAAAATCCCAGCAATATGATACGCCACAAAGCTTATCACCCATGCTATAATGAGCTGGAATGCGATAAATCCGGCTGTCAGTTTTTTACTTCCGACCTCACGGTTTATTGTTGCAATGGTTGCAGTGCACGGCACATACAACAGGCAGAATACCATCATCGCATATGCGTTTGCCGGTCCGAATCCCATAGTGCCGAGTGCCGCAACGAAACTGGTCATCCCATGCGCCGTTGTGATATTCTGAATTCCGAACAATACACTACAGCTTGATACAACAACTTCCTTTGCCGCGATACCGGAAATCAGTGCCACGATAATCTGCCAGTATCCGAGACCGATTGGCTGGAAAACCGGCACGATTGCCTTTCCGATTACAGAGCCAAAGCTTTCTGAAATATCCGTTACATATCCGTTTACACCGAAGTTCAGGATGAACCACATAATGATGGACGCAATAAAAATAACGGTTCCCGCCTTGCTCAGATAATCTTTCACTTTTTCCCACACATAAATCGCAATTGTCCTCGCATTTGGCGCCTTGTACTCCGGCAGCTCAATCAGAAGTGCGTGTTCCGCCTTGCTGCCATCTATCTTCGATATGATAAATGCGGTCACAATTGCAACGACAATTCCGATCAGATACATCGAATAGCAGGCAAGCATCGCCTTTTTCCCGAAAAACATGGATGAAAACAACACATAAATCGGAAGTCTGGCACTGCATGACATAAATGGTGTCACAAGTATCGTCTTCAGACGGTCTTTTCTGTGCTCCAGCGCACGAGACGCCATAACTGCCGGGACAGAGCAGCCGAACCCAAGCAGCATCGGAAGAAATGCACGTCCCGACAACCCGAGTCTGCTCATAATATCATCCATGACAAATGCTACTCTGGACATGTATCCGCTGTCCTCAAGAAATGCCAGCGCCAGAAACAAAATAAAGATGTTCGGCAGAAAGGTCAGAATACCGCCCACACCGGAAATAATTCCGTCTACAATCAGCGACTGCAGCATCGGACTGACATTTCCTGCCACAAGCAGACCTCCGACCGCACCGGAAATCCATTCCAACCCTATTTCAAAAAATCCCTTCAGCCAGTCCCCCACGGTAAATGTCAGGAAAAACACAAGCGCCATGATTCCGAGGAAAATCGGCAGCCCAAGCCATTTTCCCGTCATATACCGATCAATCTTCTCGGTCCGTTCCTCTTTGCTGCTTTTATTCACAAGCGTTTCGTCAATGATCTCCTCGATAAAGTCATATTTCTGATTAATCAAATCTTTCTCATAGCTGCGGTTCAGGACTTCCGGCAAATCAACGGGGTACTTTTTCATCACTTCCTCATCCTGCTCCAGCATCTTAATCGCATGCCAGCGCTGATTCTCCATCTCCGGATATTTTTTTACCACTTCTTCCGTAATCTGGTCAATCTTATCCTCGATATAATCCTGATAAACCATCGCATATTCATTGTGGTGATTATGTATATGACCGCTTTTCTGTGAATGATGATGAATAAACGGCCCCGGCTTCTGATATTCTTTGTGATGTGCCACCGCATGCATCAAAATCTCCAATCCGCTCCGCTTTCTGGCAGAAACAGGAATCGCCGGTATACCAAGCATCTCCGGCAGACGGTGCAGGTCGATTTCCATTCCCCGCTCCTCCACTATATCCATCATATTGAGTGCAAGCACCACCGGCTTGCCAAGCTCAATCAACTGTAGTGTCAGGTACAGATTACGCTCCAGACATGATGCATCCACTACATCTACAATGACGTCCACTTCATCACTCATGATACACTCTCTGGATACTTTTTCTTCCATTGTATAAGAAGTCAGACTGTAAATTCCCGGTAAGTCAATCAATTTGAATTCCTGTCCTTTATAGATTGCCTTGCCCTCTTTTTTCTCAACCGTAACGCCCGGCCAGTTCGCCACTTTCAGGTTTGCTCCCGTATAAGCGTTGAATAAAGTCGTCTTTCCGCAGTTCGGGTTTCCGATAAAACCCACATTAATAACATTCTTTCCAAACGTGAGGTTCTGCTGTTTTTCTCCGTTATCGTGACAACAATTCATGCGACCGCCTCCTTCACCGTAATATGGTCGGCAATCCGTTTCCCCATTGCAAATCTCGTTCCACGGAACTTCACAGTAAGCGCGCCCTTCTTATCATTATTTAAAATCATAATCTTAGAACCGGTTGTAAGGCCAAGCGCCTCCAGCCTCCGTTCCAGATTCAGTTCAACCTGAATATCTATAACTTCATAGACATGATTGTTCTTTCCTTCTTTCAATCTCATCATTCCTACTTCCTTACTCTATCTGTTTTCCACAGATTCTTTTTTTCATTTGAAAGTCAAAGCCCCCGCTGCAAGCAACGGGGCATCAAATTTGATACGCCTCAGGGCGGGGTATTTGGCCTGCGCTCCGCTTCGGTCGGTGCTAAACGAGTGTCACAGGCACTCAGCCCCCCTCGCGGCAGCCGCCAAATATCCATGCAGGCATGGCTGCTCGGCTCGCTGCCCGCGGGAATAATCTTATTGATAATTATTCTCTATTAGAGATTGTATCTTCTTTGACACAGTATGTCAATATAGGCTTGTTAGTTTCGCCTATCGGATTGACTTTTTTCACAAGAACAGGTACTCTATATTTAAAATTATAACAATTCACATTGAGAGGGGACTATCCACATGGACATTTACTATTTATTGCTTTATTTTTTTGTGTATGGATTCTTGGGCTGGTGTACAGAAGTGGGATTTGCTGCCTGTAAAAGTCACCGGTTTGTCAACCGGGGATTTCTGAACGGACCGATTTGCCCGATTTACGGTGTGGGCGTAACGGCCGTAATCGCAGTGCTCACACCATATAAAGAGAATCTGATTCTCCTTTATCTTCTATCGGTTATTCTGGTCACAGTACTGGAGGGCCTGACCGGATGGGCGATGGATAAAATTTTCCACAACAAATGGTGGGACTATTCTCAGATGCCATTGAACATCGGCGGTTATGTATGTCTGCTGTTTTCCCTAATCTGGGGAGTTGCCTGTGTTGCCATTATGGAGTTCATCCATCCTTTGATCCATAAAGCCCTGACCTTTATTCCTCAGATTGCCGGTATCATACTGATTGTCATTTTGGGGGTTCTTCTGTTTGCCGACCTGTATGTAACTGCATCTGCAATTTTCAAGTTCAACCGCCGGCTGGCTGCTATGGAAAAAATTGCCGCTGAGATGCGGGAGATTTCCGACCAGATTGGACAGGAAATCTTCGAGCGGACCATTCAGGCAATCGAATTACAGGAAGCTTCCAGACAGAAACTGGATGCAACCGCAAACGAATTAAAAGAAACCACTGAAGACCTCCGCCGCAGGATTACCGATTTACACAATGCCTATGTTGCATTTGAACCAAACCGAATATCACGCCGCCTGATTGATGCATTCCCGAAAATGGAATCTCACAGATATAAAGAACAACTGGAAGAACTCAAGAAAAAATGGAAACGCTAATTCCTTTTATTCTACAGAAAGGGCTGCCGCAGAATCACCAAGTCAGGTGATTTCACGGCAGCCCCATGTATGCAAATCCAGACTTCATCAATTCAAATTGATATCGGAATCTGTTTCTTATGCCCCTATTCTCTTCCGTATAATCTGGTTACTCTGCGCATTTCTTGCAGTAGTTCTTCGGTTACGGCATCTTTCCCCATCCGCCATGTCCAGTTTCCGCCCAAAGTAGATGGGGTGTTGATTCTTGCATGGGCATCCAGACACAGGTAATCCTGCATCGGAATGATGCACAAATCTGCTACACTTCCCATCGCCATCGCGATGAAATCCCAAGCCAGCGTATCCTCATCCAATGCCGGCTTGCACAAATATTCCTTCGCAAAATCACGGCACTCTTTTTTGATTTCATGATACCATGCGCGTGTCGTTGTATTATCATGGGTCCCGGTATATACGACACAGTTATTCGGATAGGTGTGCGGCAAATAATTTGCGGACTCTCTGGAATCGAATGCAAATTGGATAACCTTCATTCCCGGATATCCGGAATCCTTTAACAGTTGCAGCACGGAATCCGTCAAAAAGCCTAAATCCTCTGCTATGATATCCAGTTCCCCAAGCCTTTCATTTACCGTATGAAACAAATCCATGCCCGGTCCCGGCAGCCATCTTCCATTTTCCGCAGTCTTATCGCCGTACGGGACTGCCCAATACTCATCAAACCCACGGAAATGGTCGATGCGGACAACATCATACAGGCGGAAACAATAGGAAATCCGTTTCAGCCACCATGCATATCCGGTCTTCCTGTGATATTCCCAGTTATACAGTGGATTGCCCCATAACTGCCCTGTTGCGGAAAATGCATCCGGCGGACATCCTGCTACCCCGGTCGGGAAATTGTTTTCATCAAACTGGAACAGCTCCGGATTCGCCCAGGTATCTGCACTGTCAAACGCCACATAAATCGGGATATCTCCGATAATCTTGATGCCCTGCGCATTGGCATATGCATGTAGTCTCTTCCACTGACGGTCAAACTCGAACTGTTGAAACCGATAAAAATCCATCTCCTGCGCCAGCGTCCGTTTTGCCTGTTCCATTGCCTCAGGCTCCCGGTTTCTGTATTTCTCTTCCCACTCAATCCAGCTCACACCGTTCTGGTTTTCCTTAATTGCCATATACAGACAATAATCGGTCAGCCAGTCTTCATTTTCATTTACAAAGCTCCAATATTCATCCCACGGGCGGAAGCGATGGAACGCCTGACGCAATACCGGGAAACGGTTTAAATACATTTTTTCATAATCAATCTGGGTTTCATCCGCCCCGAACCGGGCAGCCTCACATTCCTGCGCCGTCAGCAGGCCTTCTTCTGTCAGTGTCTCCAGGTCAATGAAATATGGATTACCCGCATATGTGGAGAATGACTGATACGGAGAATCCCCATACCCGGTCGGCCCAAGCGGCAGAATCTGCCACTTTTTCTGTCCCGCCCTTTTCAACTGGTCTACAAAACTGTACGCCTCTTTTGAAAAACATCCGATGCCGTACTTGGACGGCAGGGAAAAAATCGGAAGTAAAACTCCGCTCTCTCTCATTTCTTATGCCCTCCAGATATCTCTGTTATATTCCGCAATCGTTCTGTCAGATGAAAAATATCCCGCCTTTCCGATATTTACAATCATCTTCTTTGCCCATGCCTCCCGGTCCTCGTAAGCTTTCAGCGCTTCTTCCTTCTTTGCCGTATACTCCCTGAAATCAAGAAGTGTCATGAACCAGTCCTTATTCAGCAACTCATTTTTCAACCTTGTCAGGTTCTCTTCCTGACCGATTGCAAGCATCTCTTGGCTTGTAATAAAATCAACTGCCGCCTTAATATCTGCATCCTTATCATAAAAATCTCTGGAAACATAATCCGCTTTTGCATAATGCCCAATGATTTCCTCGCTGGATGCTCCGAATACGAAAATGTTATCGTCCCCAACCAGTTCATGAATCTCCACATTTGCACCGTCCTCAGTTCCAAGCGTCAGCGCACCGTTCAGCATGAACTTCATGTTTCCGGTTCCGCTAGCCTCTTTTGATGCCAGAGAAATCTGCTCGGAAATATCACACGCCGGAATCAGCTTTTCCGCCTTTGTTACGTTATAGTTCTCTACCATAACTACTTTCAGATATGGACTGACTTCCGAATCGTTATTAATCAGTACCTGTAGACAGAGAATCAGATGGATGATATCCTTTGCAATTACATAAGCAGGAGCTGCCTTAGCGCCAAAGATAACCGTAATCGGTGTAGACGGTTTCTTCCCTGCTTTGATTTCCTGATATTTATGAATCACGTACAGTGCGTTCATCTGCTGGCGCTTATACTCGTGCAGACGCTTAATCTGGATATCGAAAATAGATTCCGGATCCAGTTCGACTCCCTGTGTCTTCATAAAATACTCGCAGAGTGCTTTCTTATTCTCCTTTTTGACTGCAAGCAGCTCATTGAGTACATTCTCGTCATTCCGGAATGCAAGCAGTTTTTCCAGCTCGTCTGCATTTGTCCTGTAGCCGTCTCCAATCCGTCTATCCAGCATCTCTGCCAGCCTTGGGTTACAGTGAATCAGCCAGCGGCGGAAAGTGATTCCATTCGTCTTGTTATTGAATTTCTTCGGGTAGATCTCGTAAAACGGACGTAGTTCCGTCTCCTTCAGAATCTCGGTGTGCAGAGATGCAACGCCATTGACACTGAATCCGTAATGAATATCAATATGCGCCATGTGCACCATATCATTTCTATCAATGATGACGACCCTTTCGTCATTATACTTTCTTCTTACCTTGTCATCCAGCACCTCGATAATCGGAACCAACTGAGGAACTACCTTTTTCAGATAGTCCACCGGCCATTTTTCGAGTGCCTCTGCGAGAATTGTATGGTTTGTGTACGCACAGGTACGGGAAACAACGTCAATTGCCTCGTCCATTTCCATACCACGCTCCATTAACAGGCGAATCAGTTCCGGAATCACCATCGTCGGATGTGTGTCATTAATCTGGATCACTGCATAATCCGGCAGGTCATGCAGATTACAGCCGCGTGCCGTACATTCATCCAAAATCAACCTGGCTCCATTGCTCACCATAAAGTACTGCTGATAAATCCGAAGCAGACGCCCGTTCTCGTCACTGTCGTCCGGATACAGGAAGAGTGTCAGATTTTTTGCAATATTTTCTTTGTCAAAACGGATTCCATCCTTAACAATTGTCTCATCTACGGAATCAATATCAAACAGGTGCAGTTTATTTGTCTGGTTATTGTATCCCGTCACCTCGATGTCATACATTCTGGAATTCAATGTGAGCCCACGGAATGAAATCGGATAAGTCACCTCTGTCTTTGTCAGCCAGCTCTGCTCCTCCATCCACGGATTTGGCATCTCCTTCTGTAATTCACTTTCAAATTCCTGTTTGAACAATCCCAGATGATAATTCAGCCCAATACCGTCTCCGCTCAGTCCAAGTGTTGCGATAGAATCCAGAAAACATGCCGCCAGACGTCCCAGACCGCCGTTTCCAAGTGAAGGCTCCGGCTCAACCTCTTCAATCTCACAAATGTCTTTTCCATTCCGGGCAAGCACCTGGCGGACTTCATCGTAGATACCGAGATTAATCATGTTATTTGATAGCAGTTTTCCAATCAAAAACTCTGCGGAAATATAATAAATCTTTTTTTTCTTTTCCGGGGCTTCTTTTTCTTTTGCCATTTCCTGGACAATCTGAAGAAGTGCATAATATACTTGTGCATTCGTTGCCTCCTGAATGCTGATTCCCAATTTTTCCTGTAATAATTCCTGAATCTCCATCCAATGATTCTCCTTCCCAATTTGCTTTACCACTTTGTTTCTATATGCATTTTAATGCGGTTCTATTCAAATATCTTGCAAAATACTCTTCATTTATTGTACAATACTATCATTGAAAGTAATCAAAGTCAAAGACCTTGCGGCAATCGCCAAATATCTATGCAAGCATGGCTGCTTGGCTCGTTGCCCGCGGGAATAAATTTTTTGTAACTGTTCAGAGCCATGCGCATCTGCAACTCTGCAGCGGTTTTATGCGTTGGATGCTTGCATACATAAGTATAAATCGGTGCAGATGCATATGGCGGATACGCCACATCGAATAACCCGCAGGATTTTGAGATGGCTCTGAGCGGTCACGATTTTTCTATTGTATTCCAAAGGAGTATTTTATATGAATATGAATGAGTACCAGAATTATCACGAAACAAAATCACATACCACAGCAGAATTTCCGTACAATACCTACCTTTGCTCCATTCCGCTCAATTTTACCCAGGTGCCGCTCCACTGGCACGAAGAGCTGGAACTGATTGTCATTCAGAAAGGAGTTGGTCTGGTCTCCGTCGATTTTCAGACAGAAACCGTGACCGCAGGGGATATCGTTCTGGTACTCCCCGGTCAGCTACATTCTATCGAGCAGAAAGAACAGGAACGCATGGAATACGAGAACATCCTTCTGAACCCTACTATGCTGATGTCCGGAGAACAGGATTTGTGCGCCGTCCGGTTCATCCGTCCGCTCATTCAGGATGCACTGGCTGCCGACACATTTCTTACGCCGGCACTTTCCTACTATTCATCCGTTGCCTCCTGCATCCGGGAAATCGACCGGCTCTGCGATATCCGCCCGGAAGGATACCAGCTTGCGGTCAAGGGCTGGCTGTTCCACCTGCTGTATTACCTTGTCACTAACAAAAAAAACAGAGACTCAGTCTCGAACTCCAAGACCAAATCTCTGGAAAAATTAAAAACTATTTTAAAATATGTTGAAGAACATTATGCCGAAACACTGACTATTGCAGATATGGCAGATCTGACACATTACAGTAAGTCGCACTTCATGAAGTTCTTCAGGATGCATATGGGCATGGGATTTATCGAATATCTCAACGACTACCGCCTGACAATCGCAGCCCGGCTCCTTACCACGACTGACGATGTAATATTGGAAATCGCCTCCCTGTCCGGCTTTGATAATCTGTCGTACTTCAATCGGCTGTTCCGCCGCAAGTTCCATACAACGCCGGGACAGTACCGCTCCGGCGGCAGTAAATGACACCTCCTACTTCATGCCCGTATAATACAGCTCAATCGGATCAATCGGGTCAATTGGATTCTCAAGCTCCATCTTGGAATTCCGCCCATGACGTCTCAACAGCTCCCCGCTCTTATTATATATCCAGAAGGAATATACAAGAATCTTGTTGACCTTCCCCATCTTCTCTTTCGTTGTCTTGTTGTATAGCGTCCCGCCGACCTCAAACTTTGTCTTTTTATGAATCATGGAAATCAGTTCTGTCTCGCAAGTAACCGGCTCCGGAAGAATGGTATATGCTTTTCCGATGCAGTCGGTCTTGTGGGAATCACTTCCTCCCACGGTAACCTTACCATACTTTTCCGCCAGTTTCATCGCGCCTCGATTCGATTCTTCTGACTCACAGCAATTAAATGCCTCTACAAAATCAAATCTTTTCATCAGCTCCGGAGATTTGTAGAACCGCTTAGTATGCGTAAAACTTAAATACTTCTCTCCACATGGATGCGCCGGGCCAAGAACTCCGCCATTGCGGTGCACAAAATCAATCAGCACCGATGCAGGCATACCTCTCAGCTCCAGCAGCCGCATCTTCACTCCTTCCGGCATAATCACAAGAATATGTCCCGCATCCCTTGTATCGTACTCGATTCCCTTCAGCACAATGAAATCCGTATGACGCTTTCCCTTGATATGATTCTTCCAGTAGCGATATCCATTGTACGTGTTATGGTCTGTAATGACCATGCCCTGAAATCCCTTCCTCTTCAAAATCGTAATGTACTCTTCTACACTGATTCTGCTGTCCACAGAACCTTCCTTTACATGACAATGCATGTCTATCTTCATTCGGGGCACCCCCTTTTCTTCGTGTTCTGGTACTTCTTTTGCAGACACCGTACTAATTAACTACATTATACAACCATTAAAATCGACAAGCAATAAAATACACGGACTTTTCACTCTTTTGCCAATGTTTTACTAATTATCTTTACCAATATTTTACTAATCATCCAATTCAATAATTTCTATTTCGTCATCGTCCTCAAATTCATCCGGTCCGATTACTTCTTCGTCTTTCAGGTTCGGCACATCTGTCCGGTTCCTGTTTTCGGCGGTATCCTCCGCATCTTCTGCGCCGGAATCTTCAAATACCGCCCTTGCCTTCTCCACCTCATTTGCCGTTGAATTCATATCCCGGATCTCTGCCGCTTTCTTCAGATGCTTTTTCTTACGCTTTCCGGACTCCAGCAAAAACTGAACGAGAATCCCCAATGCGGCAATCCCTACCGTGATTAACAATCGGATTATGTGCATATCCAGTCCCGCTAAATCACTGATTGACGGACCTGCCGCCATCGCACCAACTACCCCCGTCACCACAATCGTAATAATTTCAGCAAATTTTACTGTCAGCAATGCGGCAACAAGACCAATCCCTGCACACACCAGCATAAGCCACATCTCCTTCGGCTGTAGCACCCGGGCGGCGGCACTGCATCCGGCAATCCACACAACAACGAAGATTCCGACACGGTAAAGCACCGCTCCCAGACAGGCCAGTATGATGCCGGCAATCAACGCAATAATCAAAATCACATTGGTATCAAGTCCGAATTGCCATGCGGCCGCCCCGCCAATTGCACTGCCCAGAACAAATCCGAGCACCGCCGCCCAGACGCGCACCAGCTTCAGTCCAAAGAAACACCACAGTAAACCAATCACACCGGACACAACCAGAAAAATCATCATATCCTGTGTTTTCACGATGCCCATCGGGTTATTTGATGCAATTTCTGTAATCATCGTTTGTGCATTATCCAATATTGTACTTACACCCATCTTGTTTTCTCCTTATCCCTTACTTACCCGTCCTTATTTTTCTGTTATAGATTCCGCGGATTGGCCGCAGCAATTCCTTTCGTACCCTCACTGCATATCCCGGCGAAATCATTTTTTATTTTAACAACTTTTTCCTTATAACACAAGAGAAGTAAACAGTTTCCCATTACAATAAGTAAATAGTTTCCCGTTAAAGTAACAAAAAAACAAGAGCAGATGTAGCTTTCCATTTCCTATCTACATCCACTCTTGTTCGCTTATTACTACCATCCTTCTTTTCTATCGGCCGATAGTTTTCATCTTATTTTGCTATGCTGGCGGTCCGTACCTCCTATTCTTAATTTGCTTACGGTCCCTGCCTCTGATAAGGATTCCGTTCTGAAATGGATTTTACTTCTCTCATAACTTTCTCGTCATTATGATTTTTCTCCATCTCTTTCCCTACCATGCAACTGAGGTCTTGTCCCTGTAAGTGAAACCTCCTGAACTTTTCTTAGGGTAAGATTTCCTTCATCTCTTGCAATGATTTTCTCCTCTTTTCTCTCATCTTTGTAAGTAAGATATACCTATCACTCTTTCAGATGCTTTTAATCTTTCTAAGAATTGTTCATTCAGTTTTATTTGTTGATTTTATATTAATATATTAATCTGTATTTGTCAATATCTTTTTTGAATATTTTCTTCTTTTATTTTTATTGTCTGTTAATTCAAGAATTTTAAGTTGACTTTTACAGTTAAAATAAGTAAAATAATTATTATCTGTGGGAATCGGAATCTCCTGAGTTTTGAAGTTAATATATTAGTATAATACCAATAACCCCTTGTGGT
>X357_Northern_Tamandua__coassemble_371_pt1 | contig 29984 bp, 30 predicted proteins | sample X357_Northern_Tamandua__metabat2_low_PE_004 | metagenome-assembled genome bin X357_Northern_Tamandua | reverse complement strand
GAACAAAAAGAATCACATGAAACGGGTTAATAAATGCCCGTCGCAATCGTTGCATCGTCGTATCATTTTTTCGCTCATTGAAGCTGTTCTTTCCATACTTCTCCCGCAGCGACTCAATTTGCTCAATGGGCAGACCATCCGGAGATGCGCCAATGTCTCGATAGATTTCTGATGGCTCACAGTAAGCGTATTTTTTGATACGACTGTCAAATAGTGTTGCTTTTGACACGAGACAGTCCCTCCTTTATAAGTATAAGTAAAAATATTTTAACATATTGTTATGAAAATGTTATGTTTATATTCTTGCTTTTTTCTTGCTATTTACTTTGATGCAGCATTTTTCAGCTCGATCAAGGAAATTGAAGGAGCAGGATTGGGATAGTAAATTAATATTTGTAATTTGTAATAGCATCCAATTTTAACATTTGGATGCTATTACTTTGTCTGGTTTTGGTCAAGGGCAGGCTTAAAATCCACGGTTATCTACAATAAGCATATTTAGTTTTTGCCATCGGGCCAGTTCCTTTTTGGTAATTAGAAGCTGGTTCTTTAAATCGTCTGTGTGATCTTGAGGTTTCAATGTCACAAGGCATTTAAAAGCACAGGGCATTAAATCAGCACTGGAAATGCCGCATAAAAGTCCGTCTGTGGAATCACGTATTTCCAGAGGATTAAAGATATAAAGTAAATCTTCCTCAAGAGCATTACACTGATTCACGAAGGAAAAACGTATCAGCATATCACTATAGATCACTTTTCCGGTATAGTAAATTTCACTGCTTCTTCCTGCTGGACTGACAGCACTGATTGAAAGAACCGCCACGAATTCACCTTTTTCGGTTTCCGATTCTCGGATGTCAATAATTCCGTCCTTTAGGCGTTGATATCGTCCATCGTAAAAATAGAAATACAGACGTCGTGCCTGAAAGAAGGGACTCATACCACCTTGTACTGCCAGGTTAGGAGATGGTTCTGGAATTTGAGGAGGAAGGTCTGTTAGCTGGTTTATATTCACCTGCAACACTTCGGCTATCTCTGCCAGAGTTTCAATATCCAGAGAAACCTCTCCGTTTTCATATTTGCTTACACTGGAACGGCTTTTATGGATGGAATCAGCCAGTTGTTGAAGGGTAAGTCGTCTGGACTTCCGGTACATTCTGATTCGTGATCCCACATATATGTTAATTTGATTCATAAATCCTCCGAGTTTCATATAAATGTACTTTTCTTGAAAAATATTGCTTTCACCCTTTCGATTATATCATAATGTTTATTTTAATTCTATTATTATGAAACTTTTGATGCAAATGTTTCACTAAATTAAACTTCGAATTAGTTGATTTATTTTCTGAAACCCTTATAATTGTTAAAAGTCTGATAAAATCTATCATATAAACGAAACGAGGAAAAAGTACTATGGAAACAAAAAAGAAAAGTAGTTTTACAGGGTCTCTTGGCTTTGTGCTTGCAGCTGCTGGTAGTGCAGTAGGTGTTGGGAATATCTGGAGATTTCCTTATTTGGCTGCCAAAGACGGAGGCGGGCTGTTTATTATTATTTATGTGGCATTGGTATTCACATTTGGGTTTACGCTTCTGGTTACGGACGTGGCTATTGGACGCAGAACCAAAACGAATGCGCTTCATGCATTTGCTGCAATAAACAGAAGGTGGAAATTTTTAGGCTATCTGACGTTCTTAGTGCCGATTATTATTATGACGTATTATTCTGTTATTGGCGGATGGATTACCAAATATCTGGCTGTTTATCTGACAGGTCACGGTACAGATGCGGCGCAGGAAGGATATTTTACTTCGTTTATTACATCGGAAGTATCTCCAATTGTATTTATGCTTTTGTTTCTTGCAGTTACAGCGTTTATCGTGTTCAGCGGCGTTGAAAAAGGAATTGAACGTTTTGCGAAGGTTGTAATGCCGGGGCTTTTGATTATGATAGTAATCATAGCAATATACTCTTTGACATTACAGTTTAAAGATGGAAATGGCAATATCCGGACGGGGCTTCAGGGCCTATCGGTTTATCTGATACCGAATCTGGAGGGCATGACAGTAAAACGCTTTTTGGAAATTCTTCTGGATGCAATGAGTCAGTTATTCTTTTCTCTGAGTGTGTCCATGGGAATCATGATTACTTATGGTTCTTACGTAAAGAAAGAAGTCAACTTAAGTCAGTCACTTGCGCAGATTGAGTTCTTTGACACATTTGTAGCATTTTTGGCGGGTCTTATGATCATTCCGGCTGTATATGTGTTTTTTGGAGCAGAGGGGATGGCATCCGGACCAAGTTTGATGTTTGTTTCGCTTCCGAAAGTATTTGATGCTATGGGATGGATTGGAAATGTCATCGGCATTGTGTTCTTTGTTATGGTACTATTTGCAGCACTTACCTCTTGTATTTCTATCATGGAAACATTGGTTGCAAACTTTATGGATATTTTTCATGGCAGCCGAAAGAAAACCAGCCTGATCATCGGCGTTGCCTCTGCAGTTGCGGCAGCAATTATTTGCATGGGTTACAACGTATTTTACTTTGAGCTGAGTCTTCCCAATGGGCAGACAGCGCAGTTACTGGATCTGATGGACTATGTTAGTAACAGTTTCCTGATGCCATTTATATCTTTGCTGACATGCATCTTTGTTGGATGGATCATTAAGCCGAAGTGGATTTGTGAAGAAATGGAATCGAGTGGTCATCCTTTCCGGAGAAAAAAATTATATATCTTTATGATTCGTTATGTTGTTCCGATTATGATGGCGGTATTGTTCTTGCAGTCAGCAGGAATATTTACAATGGTTCAGTCATTATCCGTATAAGAGTCATCGTAGATCAACAAAAGCTTTTTCTGAATTTTTTTCCCCTTCTGCCTGAAAATGTTGTATACTTTTAATCATAGAAAGCACCTTCCTTTATGTAGATTTTTGTTTCCGCAAACTTAATCTTAACACAAAGTGGTGCTTTCTTCTTTTATCAGATAGCGGATGTGAGTAATAATTAGGCTGATAGTATTCTGGTTACCGTTTCAGTGACTTGATATTTTAGAACATCAAAGTCTAATCCACTATGGGAAAATGCCGATTTTTCTTGTCTAAGGGCATCAATTAAAATGCAACAGGTATAAACTTTTTCAAAAAGGTGCTCGTTAACAATGCTATTTCTATTCAAGAATTCCACTATTTTCAAAAAATAGATATTTTCAAAATCAGAAAAGTGTTGGCTTATTTCTTCATCATTTAAAATCATCATGCGGAGCTGGACCAGTGCGTGACCAGAAGCAGCATATAAGTCAACATAATTCGTTATCCACCTTTCTACAAAATCGGATAACTGAAATGATTGCTCCACATCTAATCTTTCAAATAAATGCTCGGAAATATTTGATAGATAATTTTCAAATGCGGCAATATAAATTTGTCGTTTATCTTTGAAATAACTATACACCGCCCCCGTTGAAATTCCTGCCCGTTTAGCAATTTCTATGGTATTGGTTTTATAGTATCCCTTTTCACAAAACAGTTCAAAGCCAGCGTTTAGAATTCTCTGCTTTTTTTCTATGGAACGCTTTTGAACGGGTACTCTTGTATCAGTCATAATATCCACCTCCACAGCTATTATACTGTAGGGCAAATGATGAGTCAATAGAATGTGAAGTGTTATTCGCATTTTGTTGACAAGCAGGTTTCAAACTGATACAATAAGAATGTGAAATATTATTCATGTTTAAAGGAGGAAGAATGGACTTTTTAACATTAGCAAAACAGCGTTGTACAACTCGTGGATTTACTGGCGAAAAAATATCTGACAAAGACCTAAACGGGATTCTGACGGTGGGACGTGTGGCCCCTACGGCCTGCAATAAGCAGCCTCAGAAAATCATCGTTGTCCAAAAGGAAGAAAATATAAGAAAAGTCAGCAAAGCATATAAAACGTTTGGCGCTCCTTGCGTGCTTATTGTATGTAGAGACAGGAGGGGAGAATTGATTCGCCCATATGACAAAAAATGTTCAGGAGATTTGGACATTGGAATTATTTGTGACCATATGATGTTGGCGGCAAGAGAACTGAATATCGGTAGCGTGATGGTTGGGTTGTTTGATCCTGCCATCATTAGAAAGGAATTTGAGATACCTGAGTACATAGAACCAACTGCTTTACTCTTTTTGGGATATCCAGACAAGGGTTTTTTGAATCCAGAACGTCACAATACGGAAAGAAAACCACTCAATAAAACAGTTTGTTATGAAGAATATCGGGAATAACAGAAAAAAGCCAGCAAGCAAATATCCAGAGAACTTATCAGCAATGTAAATATTCCGGATACAGGTCACCAAATCCCAAACCTTCCAGAAGGGGCAGTCGTGGAAACCAATGCAGTCTTTGAACGGAATGCGATTCGCCCGGTCCTTGCAGGCGAGATTCCGGAGAATGTGCTGAAGCTGGTAATGCCACATGTGGAAAATCATGAGTGTATATTAAAGGCGGCACTTACCTGTGATAAAGAAATGGTACTATTTCCCTCCCCTCCCGAATCTGTCAATATACTGCACCGGGTCGCTGCAGCGCATCAATCCACTCATGATGCAGAATCCGGATGCCCCTGCTTTGCGGACGGATTCAGCGTTTGTGCTGTCAATTCCCCCGATGGCGTAAACCGGGATGGTTACGCTTCCGCAGATTTCATGCAGGAAATCAAGCCCGCGGGGAGGAATCCCTTTTTTGCATTCTGTTGTAAAAATATGCCCTGCGGTTATGTAGTTACAGCCTAAAGCGGCTGCTTCCCGGGCTTCCTCTTTGGAATGGCAGGAAGCCCCGATTGTCAGAAATTTAGCTTTTTCTTTTTCGGATAGGGCGCGCAGGATATGCAAAGGCAAGTGGATTGTTTTCACGTGAAGTTCGATTGCTGTATTTACAAAGCTGTGCAGGATACAGCGGACGCCGTTTTCTTTGCATATCTTAATTACGGGGACAGCGAGCCTTTTGTAATCCTCTTCCGATAAATCTTTTTCCCGGAGAATAATTCCGGCGGGAGCGGCGTCCGCAATCTTTTCAATCTGTGCAAGAAAGCCGGACTTGCATAGGTTACGGTTAGTTACACATAGTATATCAGACATATAAATAATCGTTCAGCACAGGTTGGAGTCCTTCATCGGCAATATCGTGATACATCTTTTCCAGGCTGCGGCTGTCATCTATTTCGAATTGCTCGTCCCCTTCCAGGCTGTCTGTCTCCTTTCCTGTATATTTACTTTCGTGGTCGCCGATTCCGGTGGAAACGCCGGCAGATACTTTTGTGGCTGCAATTTTCACAATACCGTTTCTGAACCCGGCGCTTTCTCTGGAAGATACCGTTATTCCGATAAAAGGAAGGAAAATCCGGTATGCGCAAATTACCTGGCAAAGCTGTTTCTCGTGAACATCCATCGGATTGATTTTGTCATTGTTGATAATCGGACGGAGACGGGGGCAGGAGAGTGACATCTCTGCCTGCGGGTATTTCCGTTGCAGATAATAAAGATGCAGCGCGCTGGCAAGGGCGTCTTTGCGGAAATCCGACAATCCGAGCAGGGCGGAAAATGCAACGCCTCTCATCCCTCCTTGTAAGGCACGTTCCTGCGCATCAAAACGGTACGGCCATACCCGTTTATGTCCGGCAAGGTGAAGCGTCTCGTATTTATCTGTATCATAGGTCTCTTGGAAAACAGTAACGTAGTCAGCGCCGCATTCGTGGAGATAGCGGTATTCATCGGTGTTGACCGGATAGATTTCAAGCCCGACCATGCGGAAATATTTCCGCGCCAGTCTGCAGGCTTCGCCAATGTATTCGATACTGCTCATCCCCCTGCTTTCACCGGTCAGGATCAGGATTTCTTCCATACCGGAGCCGGCGATGACCTTCATTTCATGTTCAATCTGTTCCTTGTCCAGACGCATCCGATTGATATGGTTGTAGCAGTTGAAACCGCAGTATACACAGTAATTTTCACAATAGTTGGCAATATACAGGGGCGTGAAGAGATACACTGTGTTCCCGAAATGCTTCTGTGTTTCCAGACGTGCTTTTTGTGCCATTTGTTCAAGGAATGGCTCCGCGGCAGGGGAGAGAAGTGCCTTAAAATCTTCAACGGAACAATGCTCATGTTCTAATGCCGCTTTCGCATCGGCAGCGGTATATTGCAGATAATCATAGCTGTTCATTTGAGACAGGACTTTTTCGCAGACGTCCGATTCTATTTTTTCCATACCCGGCAGATATTCCATGTGGTTTTTTCTGGAGGAGGGTTCATTTTCCAACCGGTGCTTTCTGGCAAGCGCTTTGGGAGAAAGATATTCCGAATCTATAAAATAATGATTTTCCATCTGTACCACCCCCCTTAATCATGCAGGAAACCGGTGAGAGGATCGGAGGCAGATGCACCCCGGACCAATACCCGGCCAACCCCTGAGAGGTATGCTTTTCTTCCTGCTTCAATTGCCTGACGGAAAGCGGAAGCCATCAAAGTGAGGTTTCCTGCTGTAGCCAGGGCGGTGTTTGCCATAATTGCAGCAGCTCCCATTTCCATCGCTTCACAGGCATGGGAAGGTCTGCCGATTCCGGCGTCTACAATAATCGGCAATTCAATTTCATTGATAAGAATTTGAATAAAATCGCGGGTAGCCAGCCCTTTGTTGGAGCCAATAGGAGCAGCAAGCGGCATGACTGCGGCAGCACCGGCATTTACAAGGTCTCTGGCTGCATTCAAATCCGGATACATATATGGAAGGACTATGAAACCCTCCCTTGCGAGAATCTCAGTTGCCTTGATTGTTTCCGTATTGTCGGGAAGCAGATACTTACTGTCCCGCATAATCTCAATTTTCACAAAGTCACCGCAGCCAAGCTCCCTTGCCAATCTGGCTATTCGGACTGCCTCATCTGCATTCCGTGCGCCGGAGGTATTGGGAAGGAGGGTTACCCCTTTCGGGATGTAGTCCAGTATGTTTTCGTGTTCTTTTGTATTGGCACGCCGTACTGCAAGGGTAATTATTTCAGCCCCGGCATCCTTTACGGCTGCTTCAATGAGGTTTAGGGAATATTTACCGGAACCCAGAATAAATCTTGAATGGAACTCATGTCCTCCAATGATAAGTTTGTCATTTGCCTGCATTATCTTTCCTCTTTTCTTCCTGTTTTGTATTTGTTCAGGCATCATATTCTCCGGCGGCAATGCGCAGAACCATATTAGCCTGATGTGCGGCGCAAATCATGACACGGGCAGAAACAAGCCCCAGTCCATCTGAAATATCACTGATTTCATCACCGCATAGATAGAAACGTTTTGTAATTCTCCGTGTCCGGATGGTATTGGAGGAAGACAATCCCGCCATACCGGAGCCGGACACGATAAATTTGTCGGGAAAATATTCCAGCACATTGTTTACAAGCATTGCTTTTGCCTCCGCCTGGTCGAACGCTTCACAGATAATATTGGCATCACAAAGCAGTTGGGCAAAATTGTCCTCTGTTATGCGCGCCGTGTGGATAATTATCTCGCAGTATGGTGCAATTGATAAGAGTGTTTCGCGCAATGCCTCTGTTTTATTCATCCCAAGCTGTGAGACTGCGTATTGCTGCCGGTTCAAATTTGAAATTTCCACTTTGTCAAAATCAATTAAATAGAGCTTCCCGACACCGGCTCTTGCAAGAGAGATGGCAATATTGGAGCCAAGCCCGCCGAGACCGCATACGGCAACGGCTGCGTTGTTAAATTTGCTTTGAAGTGCCGTGCCGTGGCGTTCTTCCAATGCTGACAGGAATTCTTCCTTATCCAGTGATGGATGTGACATATCAACCGCCTCCTACAAAACTGACTATTTCAATAACATCACCGTCTATTAAAACGGTTGTTTCATATTCTGCTTTTGGAACAATCTCTCCGTTTTTTTCCACGGCAATTCGTTTTGCGTCATAGTTCGTGCCGGTGAGGTATTCGGATATCGTGTTTCCAGCCGCGTCTATTTCGTGTCCATTGACTTTTACCATAACTTACCTCCAAAAAAATAAGGGAAGCTGCCTGATTGGTAACTCCCCAGAAATTCCGTGTTTACAAATGTCCCTACGTTGGCATTATCCAAATCAGGTTAATAGGTCGAAGGTCATACCTTCCTCTCAGCCTGTCATACAAGCTCCCCAATTGTCTAAATTTTTCTGATATTGTATCATATCGTATGATAAAGCGCAAGTAATCTCGAAAATCTGTTACATATAAACACAGATGTAAATGTATGGCATGACATATAATTGATAATGATAAGTCAGATTTTAAATAGACAGATAATTTTGCGTATGTTACAGTATATGAAAATACCTGCGACTTTGGTTTCGGGTTGAATACCCTCAGTGAAAACTGACATAATTCCATAAAATAAGACAAAGAATAGAAGCGATAGCCGAAACTGCAGGAGGGTGATAACCGTGGGCATTCGTATATTAATCGTGGATGATGATAAGTTGCTTGTGAACAAGCTGGAGGGGACACTGAATTGGGAGAAACTAGGCATCACGATGGTCTTTACCGCGTACAATATCCGTCAGAGCGCTGTAGTAGAGATACGAATGCCGAGGACACAGTGAAGGGGAAAACTGTACTGGAACTGAAAAAGAAAATGTGCTATGATTCTACATACGGAACAATCATAGATACAAAGAAAGAACAACCACAGATATCTTCGGTGGCGTGCTGCCTTTTGTCCACTGGGGGTAAACAAACAGAATAATTATAGATAAAGGAGAGATAAAATGCCGGCAATAAGTGTTTTAATGAAACCATCTTCCAGCATGTGCAACATGTCCTGCGACTATTGTTTCTACTGTGATGAAGCACAGAAGCGTACACAAGAATCTTTCGGGTACATGAGTGAGCAAACGCTGAAAAATATAATACGGAAAACGATGCTACGGGCAGAGGGCATGATAAGCTACACTTATCAGGGCGGTGAGCCAACCCTGCGCGGAGTTGGTTTTTTCAAAAAAGCAATTGAATTTCAGAACCAGTACAACAGAAATCATGTACAGGTACAGAATGCGTTTCAGACCAATGGTTATGCAATTACAGAAGAATGGTGCCGGTTTTTCAAAGAGAATCATTTCCTGATTGGCCTGTCGGTGGACGGAACGGAAGAAATACACAACTCTATGCGGCACACACATTCCGGGAGCGGCACCTTTGCCCGTGTCAATCAGGCGGCAATGCTGATGGATGAGTATGGGGTGGATTATAATATCCTAACCGTTGTCACGCCAAAAATCGCGGAGAATATTCGGGAGATATATGGCGCTTATAAAAGGCGGGGATGGTATTATCAACAATATATTGCCTGTCTGGATCCCTTTGGAGAAGAGCATGGGAAAACCCCGTATTCCCTTTCACCAGAGGTATATGGACAGTTTCTGACAGATTTATTCCGGCTGTGGTACAAGGATTTGAGGCGTGGAAAGCAGCCTTTTATCCGGCAGTTTGAAAATTATGTCGGTCTTGCGGCAGGCTACATGGCGGAATCCTGTGAACAGAGAGGGGTCTGTGGAATCCAGAATGTGGTAGAGGCAGACGGAAGTGTGTATCCATGTGATTTTTATATGATGGATGAGTACCGTCTGGGGAATTTTAACACAGACCGCCTGGACTACATAAACCAGAGAAGGAGCGAGATTCAGTTCATCGAGCAATCCCGGAAATTAGATGAAGAGTGCCGCTCCTGTAAGTATTTCCGGCTCTGCCGGGGAGGCTGCCAGCGCAATCGGGATTTTCAGCCTGATACCGGGCTTTATAAAAACTATTTCTGCGAGGGATACCGGATGTTTTTCGGGCAGTGCTATGAGCAGATTATGGAAATCGGGAAAAGCCTGTCCAAAAGCTGAGAAACTGTTGCTTACATAGTCCATAGGTGGCGGGAACTGAATATGCTTATCGTGGATAATCATGGACTGTAAGGGTTTCGGTTCTTTTCATACAGGTCCTTATCGTGAGGCAGCGGCTCATCTATCTTATAATGGAGGAAAAATACGCTTCATTCATTTTGGGATTCCATCTTTTTTTTCCTCCTGTATTCTGAGGGGGAAAACCCCACCTGCTTCCTAAATAAGCGGCTGAAATAGAGCGGGTCGTCATATCCGATGATATCTGCTATTTCATTTACATGATAAGAGGTGGTTTCCAATAAATGCTGTGCATTTGAAATTCGGATGCTAAGGATATATTTCATTGGTGTAATCCCATTATAGCGTTTGAAATTCCGGATAAACCAACAAGTGCTCATATTTCTGGATGCGGCGTACTGTTCAATGTTGATGTCCGTATTGTAGTGTGTGTTAAAATAGCAGGCAGCCATTTCTGCCTGATTTTGTGCGTAACTGTTTACTTTGCTTTCATCCTCGGACTGTCTTCCGATGAGAATAAAAATCTGCTGTAGGAGTAAGGCCAGATAATCTTCATAGTAAGGCCTGCATATCTGAAGCTCCTGTATCATTTTCCGAAACAACTGCTGGTAATCCGGAGAGGTGCCGGTATAAAATACATGCCCGGTTGACGGGAGCTTATATCTTCTGAGAATCTGTTTCACATCATTTCCGGTAAAATGAACCCAGAATACTTCTGTCTGGTCATCCCAGTAATATACATATTTTTGCATTTCCCTTGGTCTGTACAGAACCATGTGGCCGGCAGTCACAATCTCTTCTACATCTTCCTCAAAGAAAAAGTGTGCCTTTCCGGCAGCAATATACAGCAGCTGATAATCAATTCTGCCTCTGGGGCGGTAAGTCGGAAGCTTAGAACGGGTAAACAGGCGGTAGGTGCCGCAGCTTGCCACAATCAACGGTCTGCTTTTATCCTTAAAATGCAATTTTGAATGATTCAGATATGCGGAATTCGTATACATTTGCCGTACCTCCTGTTAAAAAACGCAGTTTTTTTTACAGTGTATCATTTTGTCCATGTTTTGTCTAATAGAATTTATGGACATATTTTAGGGGAAAAAGATATAATAAATCCACTGAACAGAAGACATAAAAGAAAATAAAAATGAGGAAAGGAAGGAACGAACATGTTAGTACCAAAGTATTATGAAGATTTAACGAAAATGCATGAGAATACGATGCCGTACAGGGCATACTATATTCCGGCGTCTAAAAGTATGGGAGGATTGGTTGAAGACAGGGAAAAGTCAGACCGTATGCAAATCCTGAACGGCAACTGGAAGTTCAGGTATTATGACAGTATCTATGACTTGCAGGAGAGTTTTTTGGCAAAAGGAGCGTCAGTTGGAGAATTCGATACGGTCCCGGTTCCGGGCGTCTGGCAGAATTATGGTTATGACAGCCACCAATACACAAATGTAAGATACCCGATTCCGATAGACCCGCCTTATGTCCCGCAGGATAATCCATGTGGGGCATATGTATGTGAATTTGAATATCGGAAGGACGCGGATGCTCCAAAGGCATATCTTAATTTTGAAGGCGTGGATTCTTGCTTTTATGTGTGGATGAACGGCGAATACGTGGGGTACAGCCAGGTTTCCCATGCAACCAGTGAATTTGACGTTACCGGCAGTCTTGTGGAGGGAACAAACCGATTAGCGGTACTGGTGTTGAAATGGTGTGATGGGACTTATCTTGAGGATCAGGACAAATTCCGCATGAGCGGCATTTTCAGAGATGTCTATCTTCTGAAAAGGCCGGAAGCAGTACTGTTTGATTATTTCACCACAACTGAAACCGGAGAAACAGGTGCATCCATCCATATAAAAGCCGCTTTTTTGGGAACTGGCGGGGATGTTGATATTGCCGTTTATGATGCGGAGAATGCCTTAGTTTCAGAAGGCAGATTTGAGGCCGCAGACTGTGGGGACGGGTACACCCATAAGGCACTGCTGAAAATCGAAAATCCGACGTTATGGAATCCGGAAGAACCTTATCTGTATAGTGTGGTATTTACTTCGGGCAAGGAGGTTATTACAGACCGCATTGGTATCCGGGAAATCCATATAGCGGACAATATCGTATATGTGAATCAGAAGCCAATTAAATTCAAAGGCGTAAACCGGCACGATTCGGATCCGGTTACTGGTTTTGTGACGGGGCTGGAACAGATTAAAAAAGATTTGTCTATGATGAAGCGGTACAATTTTAATGCGGTCCGCAGCAGCCATTATCCGAATGTGCCGTATTTTTACCAGCTCTGTGATGAATATGGGTTGTTTGTCATTGATGAGGCGGACAATGAAAGCCACGGTACACAGACACAGTATCTGAAGGATTCAAGCTGGGAGAATGTGGTAGAGCACTGGAACAGGCGGATTGCGGAGAATCCGGATTTTATTCCGGCAACGCTTGACCGCACGATGCTGTGCGTTCACAGGGATAAGAACCGCCCATGCATCGTGGTATGGTCCATGGGAAATGAGTGCGGCTACGGATGTACTTTTGAGGAAGCCCTGAAGTGGACAAAGACATTTGATCCTACGAGGCTGACGCATTACGAAAGTGCCTTTTATAGAAGCGGCGACCGCAAGTATGATTATTCCAACATTGATATCCACAGCAGAATGTATCCTGCATTTGAGGAGATACAGGAATATTTGGACAGCAATCCGGATAAGCCGTATCTGATGGTGGAATACTGCCATGCGATGGGAAACGGCCCTGGGGATTTGGAAGATTATTTCAGATTCATTGAAGAGAATGATATTATGTGCGGCGGGTTTGTATGGGAGTGGTGTGACCATGCAATCTATAAGGGACAGGCTGACAATGGAAAAGCAATGTACTATTACGGCGGAGACCACGGCGAGGAAATCCACGATGGCAACTTCTGTATGGATGGCCTGGTTTATCCTGACCGTACCCCGCACACGGGACTGTTGGAATATAAGAATGTATACCGTCCTGCAAGGGTTGTAAAGTATGAGCAGGGCACCGGAGAACTGGTGCTGCATAACTATATGGACTTTGCGGATCTGAAGGATTATCTCTATCTTTCCTATGAGGTAAACTGCGACGGGAAAGTGACCGAAGGAGGCAAAAAAGACATTCCGGAGTCTGTTCCCGCACATGAGGATGGGAGTGTCTTCATTCCGGTAAAGGTTCCGGAGCAGGGAAAATGTTATCTGAAGGTGCAGTATCATTTAAAAAAGGCAACCGATTTGCTGGAAAGGGACTACCTGCTGGGATTTGATGAGATTTTGCTGGAAAATCAGGATGGAAGAAATCAGAAGGTCGTGGAATTGTTAACAGACAGGGATGATACAAAGGATACGATACAGGTTACGGAAACAGACAGGTACCTGACGGTCCGTACCAATACTTTCGAGTATATTTATAATAAGCTGACAGGTCTTTTTCAGGAGCTGAACCGGGGAGGATGTAAGGTCCTCACAAAGCCAATGGAAATAAATATATGGAGGGCCCCGACAGACAATGACCGTAAGATCAAAGCAGAGTGGATGAATGCACATTATGATCAGAGCGCCGCAAGGGCTTATGAAACAACTTATGAGAATCAGGATGGAACAGTCGTGATTCAAAGCTCCATGTCTGTTGTAGCCGCTACAGTACAAAGAATATTGAATATCCATGCCACATGGAAAATTCATTCTGACGGGGAAATCAATGTAAAAATGGAAGTTCGGAAGGATATGGAATTCCCGGAACTTCCAAGATTTGGCATTCGCCTGTTTTTAGAGAAAGCGTTTGATAAAGTTACCTTTTACGGAATCGGACCGGAAGAAAGCTATGCCGATAAATGCAGGGCAGGAAGCCATGGGATATATACTGCCAATGTGGACGAGCTGCATGAAGATTATATCCGCCCGCAGGAAAACGGCAGTCATGCGGATTGTGATTATGTGATTGTGGAAAGTGGAAAAAGATATCTGGCAGTTGCCTCCGAAAAAACGTTCTCGTTTAATGCTTCTCCATATACACAGGAAGAGCTGACAAGGAAAAAACACAATTTTGAATTGGTTCCGGAGGGAAGTACGGTTCTCTGTCTGGACTATGCACAGAATGGAATCGGTTCCAATAGCTGCGGACCGGTTTTGTCAGAAAAGTATCAATTGAACAGTGAAAAATTCGTGTATGCGGTAAAAATGGTACTCCGGGATAAATAGATTTGTAACGGAACAGTATGGCAGGTTATGTAGATAAGTGAGCGTGTGCAGATGGGTTCGATAAGGTTCATGTTTAGCCACATTGCGACAATTGCGCGCGGACTGGTGGTAGCTGCAGCATATATGTCATGTATTTATGGATTCCGATGATTATTAACTTCATTATTACTATTCTTCTTTCCAAGTTAAAAGTTGAACAGGCGAATGCCCGGCTTTTAAAAGAAGGTCAGTCTATTTCCTAAGCGGTAGGAAATAGATTGAGTGGAAAAAGGCAGGAAATCTTTTACAATAAGGGTAAAAGATTAAGGAAAGAATAAAGGAGGATTTTTCATGGCAGGGTTAGGAATTTCAATTTATCCAGAACATTCAACAAAGGAGCGTGACCTGGCTTATATTCATTTAGCAGGAAAATATGGCTTTCGCCGTATCTTCACCTGTTTGTTAAGTGTGGGGATGAAAACAAGGGCGGAACTTACCGATGAGTTCCGTGACTTGATGGATGCGGCTCATGAGGAAGGCATGGAAGTAATCCTGGATGTAAACCCGGGAGTGTTTGAGAGACTGGGGATTACCTATGATAACCTGTCCTTTTTCCACGAGATTCATGCGGATGGAATCCGGCTGGATGAAGGATTTGACGGATTGAAGGAAAGTCTCATGACGTATAACGGCGGACTGAAGATTGAATTAAATGCAAGCGGCGGAGGCGGGTATATTGAAAATGTGATGGCTAATTTCCCGAATCCGGACAAGCTGGTTACGTGCCATAATTTTTATCCGCAGAAGTATACCGGTTTGTCATTGGAGCATTTCAATAATTGTAATGAAGAAATGAAAAAACATCAGTTGCATACGGCGGCTTTTGTCTCAAGTAATAACGGAAATACATTTGGCCCGTGGCCGGTGAACGAGGGACTGTGCACACTGGAAATGCACCGTGGGCTTCCGATTGATTTGCAGATCCGTCATATGTTTGCGACAAGAATGATTGACGATGTGCTGATTGCAAACGCATATGCTTCGGAGGATGAACTGAGGGCCTGCGCCGAGATTCTTCCGGGACTTCTTACTTTTGGATTTGAACCGGAAAAAGAGCTGACGAAAGTGGAGGAAGATATCCTGTATTTTGCACCGAAACATGCAAACCGCAGGGATGTCAGTGAGTATATGATAAGGTCTACGGCTCCGAGAAACGTATTTTCAGGCGTTGCAATCCCGGCAGCAAACACACATGATTTAAAACGGGGAGATGTGGTTATATTAAATGATGAGTACTCACGGTATAAAGGAGAACTGCATATTGCATTGAAAGATATGCCGAATGACGGGCGCAAAAATGTAATCGGGCATATCCCAGAGAGAGAGCTGTTTATGCTGGATTACATGGAGCCTGGAAAAGTGTTTGGTTTCCAGAAGGCAATCTGAGAATCCCGGAAACCAAATGCGTTACGAACAGAGGAAGGGGATTTGAGTTGGTATGGAAAACGGACGCCGGAGCAGACTGTTGGATATGCTGGCGCAACATCAGGACTTTATGACCAGCAAACAGTTGGCCGCAGTGCTAAACGTATCAGACAGAACAATACGGTCGGATATTAAAATAATAAACGAAAGCCGGGAGGAGCCGCTGATTGAATCAAATATGCAAAAGGGGTATCGGCTGACTCCGAAGGCATCGGATTATCTGAGTCAGAGCACGCCTGTTCCTGTGCGGGGGGAATCTCAGATTCCACAGACATCTGAGGCGAGGTGTGTGTATATTATCCAAAAACTGCTGTTTGAGACAAGAGAGCTGAACTTGGTAGACCTGGAAAAACAGATTTATGTCAGCGGCTATACGATTAACCGGGATATTAAGAGAATCCGGGAATTGTTAAAAAATGATTCGAACCTGCAACTGGTGCGTAGCGGACAGTGCATTTCGCTACAGGGAGATGAACTGAGTAAGCGGAAATTATATAAGCGGCTTCTGGTAGCGGAAATTCAGAAAAACTTTCTGAACCTGAACCAGCTTGCAAAATTGTATCAGGATTTTGACCTGCTGGAGGTGAAAGATATCTTCATGTCAGTAATTGAAGAATATGGATATCCGGTACGGGAGTCGCTGATTTTGATGTTGATTATCCATGCAGGAACAAGTATTGAGCGAATGATGCGCTTCAACTATATAGAGTCGGAAGGGGATGAGGATGATATTAAATCATCCATAGAATATCAGATTTCGACAGAATTTTTCGACAGAATCGCCAGACGTTTTCATATTCAGGTAAAGGAAAGTGAAATCATCCGTTTTGCCGTATCCATTCTGGGGCGCAGAACATCCAGCTATGTGAGTGATTATATCGATTACCATGGGAAATGGCTGAATTCCAAGAAACTGACAGAAGAAGTTATCTATCAGATTTACGAGGTGTTTGGAATTGATTTCCGTCAGGATATGGATTTACAACTTGGTTTGAAGATACATTTACACGGACTGATTGACAGGGAAAAGAAACATGTATGTTTGGAAGATATCTTTAAGGATGAAATACAGAAGAAATACCCGCTGGTCTTTGAGATGGGTATATTTGCAGTAGAATTTCTGGAGAAAAAGATGGGGGCGAGGATTGCTGATACGGAAGCTGCATATATCGCACTGCATCTTGGGGCGGCAAGTGAGAGGCTTAATGTAGGAAGAAGGTATCGGGCGGTCGCGATTCTCCCGTACAATCAGACTTTTTCAAAAGCCTGTGAAACAAAGATTGCGGATATGTTCCGCGACAGGATGGAATTGGCGGGGACAATGCACTATTTTGAAGAGGAGCGGATTCGTGAACTGGAGCCCGATTTGATTCTCACTGCATTTTCCGTGCAGCATTTCTTAAATATTCCTACAGTGCCGATTCATCTCTTTGTGGATTACGATACAGAAGCAAATATCTTAAAAGCGCTGAATGAGCTGGATAAAAGTGCATTTCATCTGGAATTTGTCTCTAACATCGGCAACCTGATTCGAAAAGAACATTATTATAAGAATCTGGACTGTGATTCACCGGAAGAAATCATCCGTCTGCTGTGCAGGAATCTGGAGCGGGATGGGGCAGTAGATGCGTCTTTTTGCGACGTCGTATTGAAAAGAGAAGAAATGTCCCCGACATCGTTTGCGGATACGTTTGCGATTCCACATGCGCTTGGGGCGTTTGCAAAGCGCTCAACCATTGCAGTAGCACAGTTGAAAAAACCGGTTCAATGGGGAGAATTTGACGTAAAATTGGTGATGCTGTTTGCGGTCAACGAAAGTGACCAGCGGATGATTAAAATCTTTTTCGACTGGGTTTCCAGTGTGGTAAATTCGGTGGACAGGCTGGCAGGACTTTGTGTCCCGCTGGAATATGACCAGTTCATGGACCGGATTATGGAATGAGGAATTTCCTAATCCATTAGGAAAATTGTTTGACGCCGTGAAAGCATTGCAATCCCTATAATGAAGGCAGTCAGAAAAAAGAAAGGAAGGAGAAGAAAAATGAAACGAATTTATTTATTTTGTAGTGCAGGAATGTCTACAAGTATGCTGGCAAGTAACATGCAGGAGGTAGCGGATAAGCATAAGCTGCCATTTGAAATTCAGGCATTTCCGGACGGAAAAATCGCGGATATTATTGAAGAGCGCCACCCGGATGTGATTTTACTTGGGCCTCAAATCAAGTTCCGGTACAATGATATTTCTAAGGAATATGCTGATACCGGAATACCGATTGCGGTGATTAACGCAGCAGATTACGGAATGATGAATGGGGAGAAAGTACTGAAAGCGGCAGTGAAGCTGCTGAAGGGGAAAGACAAGGGGGATGGAGATGTTAGATAAGTTAGAGAAAATATTTGTACCTGTTGCAGAGCGTCTGGGGAAGAACAAGTATCTGACAGCGATCAGGGACGGTTTCCTTCTCACCACGCCGCTGCTGATTGTTGGTTCATTCTTTATGCTGATTGCGAACTTTCCGATTCCGAACTGGACGGAGTTCTGGGCACAGTTTTTTGGCGATAACTGGACAGCATTCATGGCAAAACCAACGAATGCGACATTTGACATTATGGCAATACTGGCTGTACTCGGAATCGGGTATTCGTTTGCAGGTCAGTTGAAAGTAGATAAACTGGCGGGCGCCGCTGTCGGTGTGGTAGCATGGTTTATCCTGATGCCTTTTGAAGTGACAGACGGAGATGTGACTCTGAGCGGAATCCCACTTGGATGGGTAGGCTCAAAAGGAATTTTCGTAGGTATTATCTGTGCGTTTCTGGCAGTGCATATCTTCGCATTTGTAACGAAGAAAGGATGGGTAATCAAGATGCCGGCAGGTGTGCCGCCGACGGTAACGAAATCCTTTGCGGCATTGATTCCATCCGCAATTGTAATGGTTGTGTTTTTCCTGATTAACATTGGATTCTCATTGACATCTTATGGAAATGCATTTGACTTTGTATTCCTCATTTTGCAGAAGCCACTGATGTCTCTTGGAAATACACTGGGAGCGGTTCTTGTTGCAATGGGATTCCAGCATCTGTTCTGGTTCTTCGGAATCAACGGAGGTTCCATTGTGGGAAGTATTATGCAGCCAATCCTGACGCCACTGTCTATGGAAAATCTGGCTGCACTCGGTGCGGGAGCTGCATTGCCGAACCTCGTAAACCAGCAGTTCTATGATTTATTTACAACATTTGGCGGTTGTGGCTCAACGCTGTCAATGTTGATTGCAATGCTGATTGTGTGTAAATCAGACCGTGTAAAGAAACTGAGCAGGATTTCATTTGTACCGGCTTTGTTTGGAATTAACGAACCGATTGTATTCGGGCTTCCAATCGTTCTGAATCCGCTGATTCTTGTTCCGTTCCTGCTGACACCGCTTGTAAATATTCTTGTGAGCTATTTTTCAATGGCAAGCGGATTGGTGCCGTTCTGTAGCGGTGTGAATCTGCCATGGACGACACCGCCAATTATTTCAGGATTTTTGGTGACTGGATGGCGGGGGGGACTGCTACAGTTGCTTCTTGTATGTGTCGGTGTGTTGATTTATCTGCCGTTTGTGAAGATGATTGACAGGCAGTATCTCAATGAAGAAAAAGCGGCAACAGAGGATGAGGACGATGATATCTCTTTGGATGATTTGTCGTTTGATGATTTACCTTGATAATTAATATTTAGGCATGAAAACATATATGGAGAGGAGCAGATGTATGGAGGAAATAGAACAGATTTGTGTAGAAATGATATCTCATGTAGGAGTTGCACGTTCCACTTATATTGAAGCAATACAAAAGGCGAAAGCAGGAGACTTTGCAGAGGCAGAAGCGTGTATGAAGGCAGGAAAAGAAGAATATCTGCTTGGACACGAGGCACACTATGAATTGATTCAGAAAGAGGCACGGGGCGAGCATATACAGGTACCGCTGATCTTGGTGCATGCTGAGGATCAGATGATGAGTGCAGAGGCATTTCAGGTGATTGCGGAAGAGCTGATTGCGTCTTATCAGAAAATAAATAAACTGGAAACAATTGTTTCAGGAAAGTAAGGACACAGATATGATAAGAATTATTATGATTTATGATCAGGTTCAGTCAGGACAGGGAACAAAGTATGATACAATGATTCCGTTAAATGCGACAAAGGAACTCATCGGCCCGGCAGTCATGATGAAACCGTATCTGAAGGAAATTGATGCAAAGGTTGTCGCAACACTCATTTCGGGAACTGGAACCTATGAAGAAAACCCGGATGAGGTTAGCAGAAAATTATGCGGGATGGTCAAAAAATTAAAAGCGGATGTAGTAATCTGTGGTCCTTCTTTTGATTACGCGGATTACAGTGCAATGTGTGCGGCAGTAGCAGAACGAATCCAGCAGGAGACCGGAATCCCGGCGTTTGCTGCAATGGCGGATGAAAATGAAGATATCATCCAAGAGTATAAAAACCGTATTACGATTGTTAAAACACCGAAGAAGGGTGAGGGCGGGCTGAATGAAGCTCTGAAAAACATCTGCCGGACAGCAGGAGAACTGGCTGTAGGAACGAGATAGCGCGCTTAATAAATACCTGAAATATGTCAGCGAAGGAGATGTACTGACTGATTTTTTATCAGCAGTGCATCTCCTTTTTGTGTGCAGAAAAATGGCTTTACCGGCGGCAGCAGGAGGGATGCCGCACTCAAACTTAGAAAGAAGTAACATGAAATTGTGCAAAATAGCTAAAAAACATACATAGAAATTAAGTAGTATAGCAGAACTGTTTTGAAAAAACTGAAAGAACTTTCAAAAGCTGAGACACTCGTTGAAAATAAATCCATGAATGGTTATAATAATCACAGAACGAAGGAGGGCATGGAAGATGAATGAAAGAGTAGAACAAATCAAAGGAAAATTAATCGTATCCTGCCAGGCGTTACCGAATGAGCCGCTGCATTCTTCATTTATTATGGGAAGAATGGCACTTGCAGCAAGAGAAGGCGGTGCATGTGGTATTCGCGCTAACACAAAAGAAGACATTAGGGAGATACAATCTCAGGTTGATCTTCCGATCATTGGAATTGTAAAAAGAGATTATGACAACTGTAATGTCTATATCACTCCAACGATGAAGGAAATTGATGAACTGATGGAAGTGAAGCCGGAAATTATTGCTATCGATGCAACGATTTCAAAAAGACCGGGCGGAAAGACACTGGATGAGTTTTTCCACGAAGTGAAGGAAAAATACCCGGAACAGTTGTTAATGGCAGACTGCTCTACAGTAGAAGAAGCACTTCATGCGGACGAATTGGGATTTGACTTTATCGGGACGACTATGGTTGGCTATACCGAACAGAGCAAAGGTGACAAGATTGAAGCCAATGACTTTGAAATCCTGAGAAAGATTGTCGCAAATGTAAAAAATAAAGTTATCGCTGAAGGAAATATCAATACTCCGGAGAAGGCAAAAAGAGTTATTGAGCTTGGGGCGTACAGCGTAGTCGTGGGTTCTATCATCACAAGACCGCAGTTGATTACAAAGTCATTTGCAGAAGCACTCCAATAGTTCATCGGAGCCGTTTGTAATCGGAAAAACGGCAATATGGGTTATGTAGCTGAAATATTTTATACATAAAGCAACCAAAAAAAGTAACTGAAAAATCATTAAGAAAAGGAGAAATGAATCATGAGAAATCTTGACAAGTACAAAGGAGTCATCCCGGCATTTTATGCATGTTACGACGAGGAGGGGAACATCAGCGCAGAAGGTGTACAGGCGCTGACAAGATACTTCGTAGAAAAAGGTGTGAAGGGTGTATATGTAAATGGCTCTTCAGGAGAATGTATCTACCAGAGCGTAGAGGACAGAAAGATTGTTCTTGAAAATGTAATGAAAGCAGCAGAGGGGAAGCTTACAGTTATCGCACACGTTGCCTGCAATAATACGAAAGACAGCCAGGAACTTGCAGCCCATGCTGAGAGCCTTGGAGTAGATGCAATCGCAGCAATCCCTCCGATTTATTTCCACTTGCCGGAGTACGCAATTGCTCAGTACTGGAATGATATCAGCGCAGCAGCGCCGAATACAGATTTTGTTATCTACAATATTCCACAGCTTGCAGGCGTTGCTTTGACACAGGGATTATTCGCAGAGATGAGAAAGAATCCAAGAGTTATCGGTGTTAAGAACTCTTCTATGCCGGTTCAGGATATCCAGATGTTCAAACAGGCAGCAGGTGAAGATTACATTATCTTTAACGGTCCTGACGAGCAGTTCATGAGCGGACGTGTTATCGGAGCAGAGGGCGCTATCGGCGGAACATACGGTGTAATGCCGGAACTGTTCCTGAAACTTGACGAACTCGTAAGAGCCGGAAAGATGGATGAAGCAAGAGAACTTCAGTATGCGGCAGATGCTATTATTTACAAAATGTGTTCTGCACACGGAAATATGTACGGCGTAATCAAAGCAATCCTGAAGATTAATGAAGGCATGGACCTTGGCGGAGTCAGAAAACCATTGGCAGCTCTGGTTGACAGCGATATGGCAATTGTAGAAGAAGCAGCGCAGATGATTCGCGATGCAAAGGCAAAATATCTCGCATAGGCTGTACCGGACAGAGCGAAGCTATTGAAAATGTACCTGCACCCGGCGTAAGAGAGCCAAAACCGGGTGTGGGATGAAAACTGATGAGAGTTTTAGGAGGAATAGACATGCAAGGCTTTACAGTAGTTGATTTAGTTATCTTAATTTTATATCTGGCAGCAGTATTGTTTGCCGGTCTTCATTTCGCAAAAAAGGAGATGAAGGGAAAAGAGTATTTTAAGGGTGACGGAACCGTGCCGTGGTGGGTAACTTCCGTATCCATTTTTGCAACCTTATTGAGTCCGATTTCATTCCTGTCACTGGCAGGAAACTCATATGCTGGAACATGGATTATGTGGTTTGCACAGCTTGGTATGCTGCTGGCGATTCCGATTACAATCAAATTTTTCCTGCCGATTTACAGCAAATTGGATATTGACACCGCTTATCATTATCTGGAACTGCGATTCAACAGCAAGGGGCTGCGTGTTCTGGGCGCGGTAATGTTCATTGTTTATCAGGTGGGACGTATGTCCATTATTATGTATCTTCCATGTATGGTGCTTTCAAAACTGATGGGAATCAATGTAAATATTCTGATTATCATCATGGGAGTTATCGCAATCATTTACTCCTACACAGGCGGACTGAAATCCGTACTCTGGACAGACTTCATTCAGGGTTCCGTGCTTCTGATTGGTGTGACATTCGGATTGATTTTCCTGATTGCGCATATTGACGGCGGTTTGGGAGCAATCTTTGAGCAGTTTACAGTAGGTCATAAGTTCCTGGCAGTTGACCAGCCGATTTTTGATGCAAATATTTTAAAAGACAGTGTATTTCTGCTTATCGTAGGAGCCGGGTTCAACACAATGGCTTCTTATGTTTCCAGCCAGGACATTGTACAGCGTTTTACAACAACAACAGATACAAAGAAACTGAATAAGATGATGCTTGCAAATGGTGGATTGTCCATTTTTATCGCAACAGTATTCTATCTGATTGGAACAGGATTATATGTATTTTATCAGGTACAGGGAAATACACTTCCGCCGGCAGCTCAGCAGGACCAGATTTTTGCATCATGGATTGCATTTGAACTTCCGGTAGGTATTACAGGTCTGCTTCTGGCAGCAATTTATGCGGCAGCACAGTCTACTTTGTCAACAGGTCTGAACTCTGTGGCTTCAAGCTGGACGCTGGATATTCAGGAACGTTTATCTAAGAAAAAATTAAGCTTTGAGACTCAGACAAAGATTGGTCAGATAGTATCTCTGGTTGTTGGTATCTTCTCTATCATAGTTGCTATGGTATTGGCAAACGGCGGAGTAAAATCTGCATACGAATGGTTCAACGGATTCATGGGACTGGTACTTGGTATCCTGATTGGAACATTTATCCTGGGTGCGTTCACAAAAGTCGCAAATACGTTCGGCGCAACAGTGGCATTTATTGTAGCATCCGCAGTTATGGTTTATATTAAATACTTTGTTCCGGCAGAGAATGTATCTATCTGGTCTTACTCCATTATTTCCATCGCAGTATCTCTGGTAGTGGGAATTCCTGCAAGCATCATTTGGAGAAAAGTAAAAGGTGATACATCCGTACCGGCACCGAACACAACCATTTACAAAAAATAGGGAAAAGAAGGAGAACATGGTATGATTTTCGGAAATATAAATAACTTAAAAGAGTTTCCTTTTTTAGAGGAACAGGTAAAAGAATGTTTCGAATATGCAAAGAGCCATGATCTGGCATCCTATGAAAAGGGAAGTCATGATATTGACGGAGAGCGCTTATTTGTCAACATTGTGGAATACACGACAACGACTCCGGAGGAGCGTTTCTGGGAGGCACATAAGAATTATCTGGATGTACATGTGATGATTCATGGTACGGAGCAGATTGATTTAAACTTCATTCAGAATATGGATGTAAAAGAGTTCGTAGAAAAAGATGATTTTCTTCCGATGGACGGAGAAAAGAACAGTTCGGTTATCTTAAATGACGGTGATTTCCTGATTTGTTATCCAAGTGACGGACACCGCACAGCAGTAGCAGTGGATGAACCTGAAACGATTAAAAAGGCAATTTTTAAAGTACGCATATCATAGTCAGGAAAATTCCTGAAAGAGCGCAGAAAGGCAAATCAGAAAGGAAATTCTGGATTTGCCTTTTTTGTGGTATAGGAAAGTTCTGCGAACCTCCTATACCATGTCCGCATACGGACTGCTCCATCAGGGAGATGAAATTGCTGCTTTGCAGTCCGCTCGGGCGCGAAGATTGCGCTTCATACGCAATCTTTTTCATACAGGAAATTATTTTCCTGCCGCAGGCGGGAAGCAGGATTGCGAAAAATATGGGAATAGATTATAATACAGGGCATAAGAATATGTCTGCAGAGGTGAAGGATGAATAGATATATAAGCATTGATATAGGTGGAACAGCGATTAAATATGGAGTGATACGGGAAGATGGAGAAATCATCAGCAGAGACGAGATGGAAACAGAAGCGCACAAAGGCGGTCCGTCGATACTGGCTAAAACCGTAGGCATTGTGGAAAAGTTAAAGGAAAATGAAGTTATCAGCGGAATCTGTATCTCCACAGCGGGGATGGTCGATACGAAGAAGGGTGAAATTTTTTATGCGGCGCCGCTGATTCCTGATTATATCGGAACAAAGTTCAAAGAGACAATGGAGACAAGATTTGGAATCCCATGCGAAGTGGAGAATGATGTAAACTGTGCAGGGCTTGCGGAGTACAAATCAGGGGCATCTGCCGGAAGTGAGATAGCGCTGATGCTAACCATCGGCACCGGGATTGGTGGATGTATCGTGGTGAACGGAGAAGTGTTCCACGGGTTCTCAGGAAGTGCCTGTGAGGTAGGGTACATGCATATGGGGGAAAGTGATTTCCAGACATTGGGAGCTGCAAGTATTCTGACAAAAAAAGTGGCTGCATGGAAAGACGAGCCGGAGGATATCTGGAATGGTTACCATATTTTTGAAGAGGCAAAAAAGGGTGATGAGATTTGTAATAAAGCGATTGACGAGATGTGCGATATCTTAGGAAAGGGAATCGCGAATATCTGCTATGTCGTCAATCCGGAGGTTGTCGTACTTGGCGGTGGAATTATGGCGCAGGAAACCTATCTGCGGGACAGAATTGAAGGTGCTCTGGATAGGTATCTGGTCCCGAGCATTGCAAAACACACTAGAATTGAGTTCGCAAAGCATAGAAATGATGCGGGAATGCTTGGAGCATTTTATCACTTTATGAGTATACACGAATAGAAAAGGTGAGGAGATTATGGAGTATTACGTGAAGTCCGTGATACCAATCATAGAATCGAACTATGATAAATTCACAACAGTAGAAAAGAATATTGCAAATTTTTTTATAGAAAACTGTGAGAGACAGGACTTTTCAGCGAGAGCAGTGGCGGAAAAGCTGTATGTGTCGGAGGCTTCTTTATCACGGTTCGCCAAAAAATGTGGATACCGGGGATACCGGGAGTTTGTATATCAATATGAAGAAACTTTTGTAGAGAAAAAGGAACCCATTACCGGAAATATGAGAATGGTACTGAATGCATACCAGGAGCTGCTGAATAAGATGTACAGTCTGATTGATGAGACGCAGATGACAAGAATCAATAAATACCTGAATCAGGCGGAGCGTGTATTCGTGTGTGGAAAGGGAAGCTCGGGACTTGCAGCAAGTGAGATGGAATTAAGGTTTATGCGGATTGGTGTGGATATCAGCTCGATTAAAGATACAGATGAGATGAAGATGCGGGCGGTGTTTCAGGATAAGCAAAGTCTGGTTTTGGGAATCAGTATTAGCGGCGAGACGGAAGAGGTGCTTTATTTGCTGAAGGAGTCCCATGCGAAAGGGGCAAAAACAATCCTGATTACAGCACAAAATAAAGATGGATTTCTGGGATTCTGTACAGAAGTTGTACTGATACCGTCACTTCGGCATTTAAATCATGGCAATGTAATCTCACCGCAATTTCCGGCTTTGGTTATGCTGGATCTTATTTATTCTTATTATGTGGAAGAAGATAAGTATAAGAAAGAGAAATTGCATGATAATACTCTGAGAGCCCTGGAAGAAGGACAGACAAAACGACGGGACATCCTGAGGCGGATATAGAAATTTATGGAGGGATAATGCGAAGATGATTATTCAAAATGTAAAGGTATACACAGAAGACAAGAAATTTAAAAAAGGTACGATTTTCATAAAGGGCGGGGTATTCGATAAGATTGTGACAGATTTATGTGAAGAAGGGTGTTGCCATGAAAGCGTTCCGGATGAAGATGTAATCGACGGCGAAGGCTGCTATGCCATTCCTGGGCTGATCGATTTACATTTCCATGGATGTATGGGAGATGATTTCTGTGACGGCACAAAAGAAGCCATTGCGAGAATCGCAAAGTACGAAGAATCTGTCGGGGTAACAGCGATTGCACCGGCAACCATGACACTCCCGGTAGAGGAACTGGAGGACATTCTGAAAGTCGCAGCACAGTATAAGAAGGAAGCAAAAGAGGGTGCGGATTTAATTGGAATCAATATGGAAGGCCCGTTCATCAGTCCGGTCAAAAAGGGCGCTCAGGATGCACGGAATATTGTTTCCTGTGATGCAGAAATATGTCGGCGTTTTCTGGATGCGTCCGACGGATTGGTAAAATTTGTAGGAATTGCTCCGGAGGAAAGCAAAGAAAGTACAGCATTCATCAATCAGATGAAAGACAAGGTGAATATTTCCCTTGCCCATACCAATGCAGATTATGATACTGCAAAGGCAGCATTTGACGCAGGGGCAAACCATGCAGTCCATCTGTATAACGCGATGCCGGCGTTTACGCACAGGGCGCCGGGAGTTGTGGGCGCAGTCTATGACAGCAAACATGTGATGGCAGAGATTATCTGCGACGGAGTGCATATCCATCCGTCCGCTGTCCGCGCGACATTTCAGATGATGGGAGAAGACCGTATGATTCTTATCAGCGACAGTATGCGGGCGACCGGAATGCCGGACGGAAAATATACATTGGGAGGTTTGGATGTTAACGTGAAAGGAAACCGTGCAACGCTGGTATCCGACGGAGCGCTGGCAGGCTCCGCTACTAATTTGCTGGACTGTATGAGAACGGCTGTAAAGAAGATGGGACTGCCGCTTGAGACAGCAGTTGCCTGTGCGACAATGAATCCCGCAAAGAGTCTGGGGGAATATGGAAAATATGGTTCGATAGCCGTTGGGAAGAAGGCGGATGTTGTATTGTTAGATAGCGAATTGGGACTAAAAGGGGTTGTGAAAGACGGAAAAAGAATAGAATCCATGTAGTATAGGGACGGGCAGACAGAAGCGAATAGACAGAGAAGAATGAATAGAGAAGAATAGATAAAAACGAATAGATAGAAAAGAATCCTCAGACGGCGGTCTGGGGATTTTTTTGCCGGGAAGGAAATTGCGCCCAGAAAGCTATAGCCAGGAAATTATGGCAGGAAGCTGTAGGTAAGAAATTGCGCTCAGGAAATTCTTTAAGAAATGTCTTGACAATATTTGGGGTGGGTTATATAATCTAAAACATATTAAACCTATCAAGTAAATAGGCATAAAGAAAGGGGCAACAATGAACTGGAGTTTTATCATGAAGTATCTGCCGGTGTATGAGAAAGCTGCATTGCTGACGCTCCGTATCGGATGGCTTGGAATCGCACTGGCAACCCTCATCGGAGCGGTCTGTGCATGCATCCGGTATTACAGAGTTCCTGTTCTCAGAAGAATTGTGGGATTCTATATTGAGTTAAGTAGGAATACCCCTCTTTTGGTTCAGTTGTTTTTTATTTATTATGGATTGCCCAAGATTGGAATTCAGACGAATGCGGAAATATGCGGTGCGATGGGGCTTGCCTTTCTGGGTGGAAGCTATATGGCGGAAGCATTCCGAAGCGGCTTGGAATCCGTTGATTCGATACAGCGCGAGAGTGCGGTCAGCCTTGGGATGAATCCGTATCAGGTGATGCGGTATGTTGTGATTCCGCAGGCAGCATCGATGAGCGTCCCGGCGTTTATCGCAAATATCATTTTCTTATTGAAGGAAACAAGTGTATTCAGTGCAATCAGCCTGATGGATTTGATGTTTACGGCAAAGGATTTAATCGGATTGTATTACAAGACAACGGAAAGCCTGTTTTTGCTCGTTGTATTTTACCTGATTATCCTGCTTCCGGTGTCCATACTTGGAAGTGTACTGGAAAGGAGGCTTCGCTATGCCGGATTTGGGGCTTGACGTGTTATGGAAGGGAAGTAACTTTCTGCGAATCTTAAGCGGTCTGTGGGTAGCGCTGCGAATCAGTTTATTTGCGGTAGCGTTCAGTATTCCGTTGGGAATGCTCATGGGCGTGCTGATGACGAAAAAAAACAGGCTGATTGGGGCGGTGCTCAGAGTATATCTGGAATTTATCCGAATTATGCCGCAGCTAGTGCTGCTGTTTCTTGTATATTTCGGGACGACAAGAAGTTTTGGATGGAATTTGTCAGGAGAATTGGCGTCGGTGGTTGTGTTTACCCTGTGGGGCACCGCAGAGATGGGAGACTTGGTCAGGGGAGCTCTTATCAGTATCCCGGACCATCAGTATGAGAGCAGTGAAGTGCTCGGACTCAGCAGGGCACAGACATACTGGTACATTATCATTCCACAGACGCTTAGAAGGCTGATTCCGCTTTCCATTAATCTGATTACGAGAATGATTAAGACGACAACATTAGTTCTCATGATTGGTGTCGTAGAAGTGCTGAAAACGGCGCAGCAGATTATCGAGGCAAACCGGATGTCCAGTCCGAATGCCGCATTTGGAGTATATCTCGTTGTTTTTTTATTATATTTCTTTGCCTGCTGGCCAATCAGCATGCTGGCAAGGTATCTGGAAAGGAAGTGGGGGTGAGAAGATGGCAGAAGAATTGTTGGAAATTGAGCATCTTACGAAAAAATACGAAGAGAACAATATACTTGATGATGTCGGCCTTACCGTACATAAGGGAGAAGTGATAGTGATTGTTGGACCGAGCGGCTGCGGGAAAAGCACATTTCTTCGCTGCATCAATGCGCTGGAACCGATTCAGGGGGGAACGATTGTGCTTGATGGGGAAAATGTAGAAACCGGAAACAGGAATCTCACCAGAGTCAGAGAAAAGATAGGAATGGTCTTTCAGAATTATGAATTATTCCCACATCTGACTATATTGGAAAATATCATGTTGGCACCGATAAAAGTGCAAAAGAGAAATAAGGAAACCGTGAAGCAGGAGGCAATGCACTTACTGCAGCGGGTTGGACTGGAGGAAAAAGCAGACAGTTATCCGAGGCAGCTCTCAGGCGGGCAGAAACAGCGTGCCGCAATTGTCAGGGCATTATGTATGCATCCGGAAATCCTTCTGTTTGACGAAGTGACGGCTGCGCTTGATCCGGAGATGGTAAGAGAGGTGTTGGATGTGATGCTTGGGTTAGCCGCCCAGGGGCGAACCATGCTTATTGTAACACATGAAATGCAGTTTGCGCGGGCGGTTGCAGACCGGATTCTGTTAATCGATAAAGGGAAAATTATCGAAGATTCAAATCCGGAGACATTTTTTACCGCCCCAAAAACAATGCGTGCAAAACAATTTTTAAATACATTTTCATATGATACCAGGGTCAAAAGGTCATGCGTTTCATGCTTGCATGAAAAAGCATGAC
>X357_Northern_Tamandua__coassemble_370_pt1 | contig 32737 bp, 33 predicted proteins | sample X357_Northern_Tamandua__metabat2_low_PE_004 | metagenome-assembled genome bin X357_Northern_Tamandua | reverse complement strand
TTAAAGAAATTTTCAAGGATTTGTTGTCTATTGTTTAGTTATCAATGTTCTTTTTGCAAATTCTTTTGTAACATTTGTCCAAATGCTCTTACGAATCAGCTTACATATAATAGCATTTCTGCCCGTATTTTGTCAAGACTTTTTTAACTTTTTTACAAGTTTTTCCATCTTTCACAAAAGGTTCTTTCTATAGAAAGCAGAATCCATTCTCTTTCTTGTCCAGAACAAACGGAGAAGGAGGGATTTGAACCCTCGCGCCGCTACTAACGACCTACTCCCTTTCCAGGGGAGCCCCTTCGGCCAGCTTGGGTACTTCTCCAAAACGTCCGAAAACTAATATACACGATTCCGGCTCTATTGTCCAGTACTTTTTTTAATTTTCTTGCCATTTTCTTATTTTTCTTCATTTTAACCATTTTCAGAAATTTTTCTGACATCTTTTATTATATAGACACTCTCAGTCAAATACCCCGTTGTAAGCAACAAGGCATCAAATTTGACGCGCCCCAGGGTGCTGAGTATTTGGTCTGCGCTCCGCTTCGGTCGGCGCTAAACGAATGTCGCAGGCACTCAGCACCCCTGACAGCAGTCACCAAATATCCATGCAAGCATGGTCACTCGCCCCGTTGCTCATGGGAATAAAAATTCCTATATAAAAAAGCGCTCGTAAAGCACAATCTTCACGTGCGAGCGGACTGCAAAGCAGTAATTTCACCTCCGCGCGTTGCAGCATCTGATTTTCCGTCTTCCGATTCACGCAGTGTGTTTTTATGGTATAGGAAATTCGAAGAGCTATCCTATACCATAAAAAAATCGCGTCAGATAATCCAACGCGATTCAATCAACGGAGAGGGTGGGATTCGAACCCACGCGCCCTTGCGGACAAACGGTTTTCAAGACCGCCTCGTTATGACCACTTCGATACCTCTCCATATTTATTTTTTGTTACTTTTTCGTAGCAACAATAAATATATTACCATGAGTTTCCCAAAAAGTCAATCACTTTTTCACCTTTTTCCCTTCTTTTTTCTCTTCTTCTCCAGTTTTTGCATTTTTTTCGCAAATATTTCTCCAATATCCAAATCCTCCGGGGTTGTGATTTTGATATTTTCATAACTGCCACAGACCAATTTCACAGGATGCCCCAACATTGTCTCAACAACCATCGCATCATCGGTTACATGGATATATGTTTCCCGCATAAGCATACGGTATGCACCCTTCACAAGTTCTGTTGAAAATACCTGCGGTGTCTGAACCATCCACAGTCTGTCCCGGTCCGGCGTACCTGCCACATACCCGTTCTCATCTGCTTGTTTGATGGTATCCTTTACCGGCATGCCAACTACACAGGCACCATAAGCGCAGACCTCATCATATGCACGTGCAATTATTTCTTCATCTACAAACGGGCGCGCGCCATCATGGATGAACACATATCCGCCTTCCTCCACCTCCTGTAGGGCATTCCAGACGGAATGATAGCGTTCTGCGCCTCCTGTAAGAATTTTAGTGACCTTGTCAAATCCATATTGCTTCACAATATCATTCCTGCAATATTCCTCTTCACCTGCTCCTGTGACAAGATAAATTTCATCAATGATGCCGGATTTCTGAAATGTATCCAGCGAATAATATAATACCGGCCTGCCGGAAATCAGAAGATACTGCTTATGCACTTTTGTTCCCATGCGTTTTCCCTGTCCTGCCGCCAGCACTATCGCCGTACAATGTTTTCTCTCCATCCCCTAATCCTCCATGACCATATATTTCATGTTATCGTTACATCCTGCCCTCTTGTATGTGATATTCTGCTGTTTCTTACCGTTCTCCCAACTTAAGGTTCGGCACCGCATTCAAATCCCATCCGTGTCTTGTGCCGGCAAGATATTCATAATATGCCGCCGCCCCAATCATTGCCGCGTTGTCTGTACAAAAAACCGGAGACGGATAATAAAATTTCATATCCCGTTTCTCACACGCCTTTTTCATCTCTGCCCGCAACGCACTGTTTGCGGCTACCCCGCCCGCGATTGCGAACTTATACATACCGTATTCATCCACTGCTTTCATGGAATTCTCTACAAGCACTTCCACCGCTGCCTTCTGGAAAGAAGCCGCAATGTCTGCCGGATTATATGACTCTCCTTTCATCTGGCATCCGTTGATATAATTGAGAACCGACGATTTCAATCCGCTAAAACTGAAATCATATGGTGCGTCATCAATATGCGCTTTCGGAAATACGATTGCATCCGGATTCCCTTCTTTTGCAATCCGATCAATCTTTGGTCCGCCCGGATAGCCCAGTCCGATTGTACGGGCAACTTTATCATAGGCCTCTCCCACCGCATCATCACGGGTTCTTCCGAGAATCTCATATTCGCCATAATCTTTGACACATACCAGATGGGTATGCCCGCCTGACACGACCAGGCAAAGGAACGGTGGCTCCAAATCCGGGTTCTCAATATAATTTGCCGAAATGTGCCCTTCGATGTGATGCACTCCGATTAACGGTTTCTTCTTTGCATATGCAATTGCTTTTGCCTCTGCCACGCCAACAAGAAGCGCGCCAACAAGCCCCGGGCCGTATGTCACCCCGATTGCATCTATCTCATCCAATGTGATATCCGCCTCTTTCAGCGCCTCTTCAATGACCTGATTAATTTTCTCGATATGTTTTCTGGAAGCGATTTCCGGAACTACTCCTCCATACAGTTTGTGCAAATCGATTTGGGAAGAAATGATATTGGAGCGCACCTCTCTTCCATTATGCACAACTGCGGCTGCAGTCTCATCACAGGAACTTTCGATTGCCAGTATATTGATATCCTGTATTTCCTTCATAAAATAAGCCTCCTAGTCAAACTTCATTTCCACAGACATCTTATCTTTTCCTGCTTTTGCCGCAGGGAAAATGCTGCGTACTTCATCCATATATTCTTCCGGGCGCGTCAGTGACGGACTGTAATGTGTCAGCCACATTTCCCGCACCTGCGCTTCTTTTGCAAGCTGCGCCGCCTCGTAAAATGTCATATGTTTATATTCCACCGCCTTCACAGCTTTCTCTTTTTCCCCGTACATTCCTTCACAGATAAACAAATCCGAATGTTTTGCATTCTCACGAATCGAATTCGTCGGCCGTGTATCTGTTGTGTAGGTCAGCTTTATTCCTTTTCGCGGAGCCCCCAGTACCATATCCGGTGTAAGCGTCCGCCCGTCATATTCCACGGACTCCCCCTTTTGCAGCACACTCCAGTATGCCTGCGGAATATTTTGTTCCTTCGCACGCATGGCGTCAAACTTTCCGGCACGGTCTATCTCCAGTGTATACCCGTAACAGATTACATTATGGTTGACACGGAATGCCTTCAGACGATATCCATTCATCTCAAAGGTCTGCTCCGCCCCTTCAATTTCCTTACAGATAATTGGGAACGGCAGCTCCGGTGCAATTACACGCAGAGAATTCACAACCCGCTCCAGCCCTTTCGGTCCAATCAGCGTCAGTGGCTCCGTCCGGTCCGCATTTCCCATTGTAAGAAGAAGTCCCGGAAGTCCGCTGATATGATCTCCGTGGAAATGTGTAAAACAAATGACATCAATCGGCTTGAAACTCCATCCTTTTTCTTTAATCGCAATCTGGGTTCCCTCTCCACAGTCAATCAGCAGACTGCTGCCGTTAAATCTGGTCATCAGAGAAGTAAGCCACCGATACGGGAGCGGCATCATGCCGCCGCATCCCAGTAAACATACATCTAACATATCATCCCTCTATTTCTACCGGTATCTGAAAGGACCGGATTAATTCATCGTAACATGCTTCGCACAAATCAAACGAATGCCGCTGTCCGTCTTTTTCCGAAAAGTATCCCCATGCATAGTCCACCTGAAACACGCCTGCCCTGGCAAAACCATTTTCCACAGGAATCTCTTTTCCACACTTATTACACGTTATTTTCCGAATTTCTTTCGTTTCTCTTACCTGATACTGACGCATCCGCACACCACCTATTATTTTTTCGTTGGTTTTACAGCACGGCTCATCAAAATAGCATCTTCCTGTGGATTCTCATAGAAGTTCTGACGGATTCCGTCCTGTGTAAATCCGTTTTTTGCATAAAATGCTTTCGCATCCCCATTTCCTTCGCGCACATCCAGCAGAATAATCTGAATCTGATTTTCCCAGCAAATCACATCCAGTGCTCTCATCAATTCCGATGCAACGCCAAACCTTCTGGACTCCTGAACTGTTGCAAGACGGGCAATATCCGCCTCATCCTCTGCGGTATAGACAATCAGGTAACCAACAATTTTCTCGACCTTCTCTGCCACAAGGCAGATTGTTTTCGGATTCTCCAGAGACTCCATAATTGCCTTCTCGCTCCATGAATCCGGGAAAATCTGATGCTCCATCTCCGCTACCGCTGCGGCGTCTTCCACTTTCATCTGACGCACTTCGACCACAGCCCTCTTCTCCCGCTCCGCACGTTCCCGTTCCGCCTGGGATACGCGGAGATACTCCGGCTGATGCTCCATTGCCGTCTCAAAATTCCCTTCTTTGTAATACTGGATTCCAAGTGTACCCACAACTGCCGCACGCTGGCGGTTCATCGCTGCCGGCGCAAACGAATACGGAACTTCCAGCCCGTTCGCAAGCATATTTTCATAAACCGGTACCCCGTCACCGAGAAATACAACCGGCCTGCCATGTATATTCAGCCGCTCAATTAATGCCTTCACCGGCGCTGCATTCTGCGCTTCAAGCACCTCAAATACAAGCTCACTGTAATGGCGGCCCTCTGCTTTCCTTCTTGTAAATGTATACATTCCGGTATACACCTGATTCCTCCGGGCATCCATAATCGGGCAGATAATATCCTCACAGCCATACAGATTGAATGCCAGCCCATCTACTGTCGGAACGTGAATTAACGGCTTTTTCAATGCCAGCCCCAATCCTTTTGCCGTTGCCGAGCCGATCCGAAGCCCGGTAAAAGAGCCCGGTCCTCCCGCAACTGCGATGGCATCGATGGAATTCAAATCCAAGTCTATCATATGCGCCATGCCATCAATCATCGGCAGCAGCGTCTGCGAATGTGTCTTTTTAAAATTCACTGTATATTCAGCGATTGTCTGTGTATCTTCCACGACCGCTACTGTAGCGGTCAGCCCGGAACTGTCAATTGCCAGTACCCTCATAGTTTGCCTCCTAATGAACCGGGCAGCCCATCTAAATGCCCGGTTTTTTACCTTATTGCACCACTTTGAAAAGGTCAGAGCATGTCTGACCTTTTACTTTTATAATTCATTTATCGTAATTCTCCGGTAATCAAATCCCTGTTCCAAATCTTTTTCTATGATAATCTCCGTGCGTCCCTCCGGCAGGATTTCTTCAATCAGGTTTGCCCATTCAATCAGGGAAACACCTTCTCCCATCACATATTCGTCAAACCCGACTTCGTCCATTTCCCCGACATCCCCAATCCGGTACACGTCAAAATGATAGAACGGCAGCCTGCCGCTTTCATACACCTGAACAATGGTAAACGTCGGACTGTTCACCGGCTCCGTAATTCCAAGTCCTTTTGCGAACCCTTGGGTAAATATTGTCTTTCCTACCCCCAGGTTCCCCGTCAGGGTAATTACCTGTCCCGGACGCGCCTGTTTTGCCAGGTTCATACCGATTTGGAATGTCTCTTCCGGGCTTCTCGTCTCTAATGTCATACTACACCCTCTTAATTTTAGTGGTGGAACAGACGAATCCCTGTAAATGCCATTGCCATGTTGTATTTGTTACATACCGCAATGACATTATCATCTCTTACAGAGCCGCCCGGTTGCGCCACGTATTTCACGCCGCTCTTATGTGCGCGTTCCATATTATCCCCAAATGGGAAGAATGCATCCGAACCAAGCGCAACATCCGTCAGTTTATCCAGCCATGCTCGCTTCTCTTCTCTTGTAAATACTTCCGGTTTCACCTTGAATGTGTTTTCCCAAACGCCGTCTGCCAGAACATCCATATATTCTTCACCGATATATAGGTCAATTGCATTATCCCTGTCCGCACGTCCGATTCCGTCTTTGAACTGCAGCCCAAGCACCTTAGGAGACTGGCGCAGCCACCAGTTGTCTGCTTTTTGTCCCGCCAAACGTGTACAGTGAATACGAGACTGCTGCCCTGCACCGATGCCGATTGCCTGTCCGCCCTTGACATAACATACAGAATTTGACTGTGTGTATTTCAGTGTAATCATGGAAATCGCAAGGTCAATCTTTGCAGAATCCGGGATTTCTCTATTATCCGTTACGATATTTGCAAAGAAATCATCATCAATCTTCAGTTCGTTCCTTCCCTGCTCAAATGTGATACCAAATACCTCTTTATGCTCCAACGGTGCAGGAACATAGTTCGGATCAATCTGAATGATATTATAGTTTCCTCTTTTCTTCTGTTTTAACAACTCCAGCGCTTCCGGCTCAAATCCGGGTGCGATAACGCCGTCGGATACTTCCCGTTTAATTAGGCGCGCAGTGTCTGCGTCACACACATCAGAAAGGGCAATAAAATCACCGAATGAGGACATTCTGTCCGCGCCTCTTGCGCGCGCGTATGCAGATGCAAGTGGGGAAAGTTCTCCCAAATCATCTACCCAATAAATCTTTGCAAGTGTCTCATCCAACGGAAGACCCACTGCTGCCCCTGCCGGAGATACATGTTTAAAGGAAGTCGCTGCCGGAAGTCCGGTTGCTTTCTTCAGCTCAGATACCAACTGCCATCCGTTAAAGGCATCCAGGAAATTAATATATCCCGGACGTCCGCACAACACTTCAATCGGGAGTTCACTGCCATCCTGCATGTAGATTCGGGACGGTTTCTGGTTCGGGTTACAGCCATATTTCAATTCTAATTCTTTCATTTTCAATACTCCTTTGAATCTGCTTTCGATTATTTATTCTTATTGACAATCTTTGTTTCGTATGTTCCGTCTGCGATATCAATGTAACGCACAAACAGTGAAACTTTGTTGTCCTTATCCAGACTGTTCCACAAAAGTTCTGTAAATGCATCGATATCATCCGGAATATCAACGAGTTTCGGCTCTCCCTCAAAGCTTGGAAGCGGATCGCCGTCATGCATATAAGTATGAATGAAATGCCCCTCACCCGCTGCCGGATTCTCATATGCAAACGTATACCTGTTGCAGCCCTCAGGATTTCCGTTATTGCTTTTCAGAATTGACATTGCATAGTTATATGTTCCATTCTCCAGATGCATAATCCCGGAAATGCGCGGGGTATAGTTTGGACCGTCCGGCTCAAACGTTCTGGAGCGCAGAGACTGCTCAAACGTAAGCTGTCTGTCCATTCCTTCATAGATTGTATCTGTCTGGTCACCGTTTGTCACAATAGTCTTGTTGCCAAGCACACGCACAGGCGCATAGATAATCAGACTTGGATCTGTCAGCTTGGATGGATCAAATGCCTGGGTACGGATACCTTCTCCTTCTTCTACAAAGACACGGTTTCTGCTGTTCTCGCTGCGCCCCATAATGAAGTACGCTGCAACAGCCTTTGTTCCGTCTTTGCTCTTTCCAAGAATAATACCTCTTCCCGGGTAAGCATTGTTCTTCAGTTCCTGCTCAATGGATAACATTTTCATACGGTAATTCTCCTTTGTATTCAAACTCATTTTACACATATATAGTTTATTATACCTTTGAACTTTTCTAAGTTCAATACAAATTTCGTTTTATTCTTCGCTGCCCTTTGCAACTGTAATCTTTGCAATGTGTTCTTCGCAACGTATTTTTCGCACTTTTGCTTTTCACACCTTGAATTCAGGAGCTTTTTTCTGTAATATAAAAATATGGTAGCAGTTCAGAACAGCAGCAAAGTGCAAAGGCAGACCGTTGCAAGTTTACTTGCATAGGGCTGCATTGGCATTTGGAAATGGGGAGAACGCCCATGGAACCTCAGACAGAAGCTGCATAGCGGCGAATAGCCTGCAAAGCAGGCGGACCTGTGGTCCGCGTTCTGAATAGTTACAAATATGCTAACTATGATAACGGCAAAATACCTTTTTGCTCCCAACATCATATGTAAAAGGAAAAGAGGCATGGATTCATGAAAAATGATTTGTCAGAAAAAAATTCAAATATCCCGGCAGGCGTTTCCGATATTCAAGAAACCGCGGCAGAACTGCAAGAGATAACAGCATCCGTTAAGACTGCCCTTGTGGAATTGCTAAACGTTGCAAAAATGGAAAAAGGCCAGATTTTTGTAGTCGGCTGTTCTTCCAGTGAAATAGCCGCCCACCGCATTGGTTCATTTTCCAGCAGTGAAATCGGTGAAACTGTATTCCGGACAATACACGAAGAACTTCAGGCGAGAGGTATTTACCTCGCGGCGCAATGCTGTGAACACCTGAACCGCTGCCTGATTGTGGAAAAGTCATGTGCAGAAGACTACCGGCTTGAACAGGTAAACGTGGTTCCGCAGCTCAAGGCAGGCGGCTCTTTCGCTACCGCTGCTTATACCGGATTCTCTCATCCGGTTGCAGTGGAGCACATACAGTCCCACGCCGGAATCGATATCGGAGATACCCTAATCGGTATGCATCTCAGACCCGTAGCGGTGCCGGTACGCACCTCAGTCAGAAAAATCGGCGGCGCAAATGTCGTATGCGCCAGGACAAGGCTTAAATACATCGGCGGCGAGCGCGCCAGATATGATAGTTAGCGTACCCCCGTTCATTTTAGAATAAGTCCGACTAAAAAAGATTGCGCGTAAAGCGCAATCTTCGCGCGAGCGGACTGCAAATCAGTAACTTCATCTCCGCGAGCTGCGCATCATCACACGCAGTGTGTTTTTATGGTATAGGAAATCCGAAGAACCCTATACCATAAAAAACCTCTCCGGGATTTGTTCCCTGAGAGGTTTCGCATAATTATCTCTGATATTTTTTCACTATGGACTGCATAATATCCCACTTCTTCTCCATATCTTCCACCAGTCTGAACTGGGTTCGGCAGCGGTCAAGATTATGACCTTCTCTGTGAATCTTAAAATAGTGGTCGCCCTCCAGATAATCTGTCAGGAACCGCATTCCACACTCAAATGTCATGACTTTTGCTCCCATCGGAAGAAGTTCTGTCTCCTTCGGAGTCAGTTTTCCTCCGCATCCTTCCAGAAATCCTTTTACATAAATCTCAAACAAATCCATATCACAGGATACTTTGCTCAAATCCTGTTCGTCTTCTGCCGCAGTACTTGCGCCGAAACGGATAGAATCTCCAAAATCATTCATCGCCAGTCCCGGCATAACTGTATCCAAATCAATCACACAGATTCCTTTTCCGGTCACATTATCAATCATAATATTGTTCAGCTTTGTATCATTGTGTGTAACGCGAAGCGGAATCTTGCCCTTTTCCTGAAGTTCACCGAATACATTCGCCACATCTTCATGGGACAGTACAAAATCAATTTCCTTCTGTACCTCTTTTGCCCTGCCGCATACATCTGCCTTTACCGCATCCTGAAATGTCTGAAATCTTGCTTTCGTATCATGGAATCCTACAATCGTCTCATGCAGGGTATCTGCGGGATAGTCTGCCAGAAGTCTCTGGAAATTTCCAAATGCCAGAGCACTCTGGTAAAAATCATCCGGCTTCTCCACCTGGTCAAAACAGGCAGCATCCGTGATGAATTTGTAAGAACGCCAATACTCCCCTTTGTAATCTACAAAATATGGTTTTCCGTCCGCTGCCGGAATCACATTCAGAGTTTCACGCTCCGGGTCTCCTCCGCTTTTTTCAATTTTATCCCTGAGGAATGAAGTTACGCTTACAATATTCTCCATCAGTTCTACCGGATTGGTAAAAATCTCCTTATTCATCCTCTGTAGAATGACTTTCATCGTTCCCATCTCTGCAATTTTGAAAGTAAGCAGAAACGTATCATTGATATGACCGCTTCCGTAAGGCCTCTCCTCTGTCAGGATGCCCTCATATTGGAAATTCGCAATTGCCTCATCTATCTGAACTCTGTTCACACGTGCCATTTTATACTTCCTCCCATAATTTCTGCGGATATACTCCTGCATCTTTTAATTCCTGAATCGCCTGTTCTACAACCGGCTTATCTTCCCTGTATGTAACTCCATACCATTTGTCTTCTGACTCAAGCACCGCAACAGAAGCACGTCCTGCTGTCAACAGACTGCTGACAACAGCCGGGAGAAAATACTCACATTTCATTGGATTCTCCCGAAGCCCTTTCTCCAGAAATCCCGGGAATTCTGCCTTAATCTCATCCAGGATGCTTCTGGTAAATCCCCACATATTCATAGATACCAGAGTGTCGGGTTCTACATATACCCATGTATTTCCCTCATCTTCGGAATAGGCAATTCCATTCTCCCGTTTTTCAATCCGAGTTCTCTCATTAATCTCTGTCAGTTCCTTTTGCTCGTTCAGCTCACAGATTCCTCTGGCAACATGTCCATTGTCTGTCACTGTGTTTTTCAAACGGTATGCCACCATTGTATAACGATATTTCTCATCATCTTCATGTGTGGTCAGGTAACGATAAATTGTCTCAAACGCATGTTTTCCATAGTAGTCGTCTGCATTGATTACTGCAAACGGCCCATCCACACAATCTGCCGCGCTTAAAACCGCCTGTGCTGTTCCCCATGGTTTGACGCGTCCCTCAGGCACTTCGAATCCTTCCGGAATATTGTGCAAATCCTGATATGCATATTCGACATCCATAATCTGTCCCATCCGGTTTCCCACCGCTTCCTTGAAGTCTTTTTCATCTTCTTTTTTTATAATGAATACGACTTTTTCAAATCCCGCACGCTTTGCATCATAAATAGAAAAGTCCATAATGATATGACCTTCTCTATCGACAGGGTCAATCTGTTTTAAGCCGCCATATCGGCTTCCCATTCCTGCTGCCATAATTACTAATACCGGTTTTTTCATTTTTTACCTCCTTCAGACATAAATCTGTATTGTCCGTCTCTGTTTCTTATACTCTTATTGTAAACCACTTTACACTGAAAATCTTTATCCGATATTTGCTTTCATTTGTACAATCTGCACTTTTGGTTTATTACAAAATATGTTATGATAAAAACACGGGATAGGTTTTCAGCAGAACGTATCAAGCAAAAAAGGAGGCGAGGGATTTTATGACATATACAGGTATCACTTTTCAAAGAGAACTACAGATTGAGCAGCTTTTTTCCCTGCATTATTTTGAGTATATGAGCTCTTTTTATTTTCCCGGAGAATCCCACGATTTCTGGGAATTTGTCTGTGTGGACAAAGGAGAAGTGAATATCGGCGCCGGGGATGCCGTACACACCCTCCGGACCGGAGAAATTGCTTTCCACGAACCGAACGAATTCCACTGGGTGAAGGCCAACGGCTCCATCGCCCCCAATCTAATCGTGATTTCTTTTTCCTGCCACAGCCCGATGATGGATTTCTTCAGGAAAAAGATTCTGCCTGTGGATGCATTTTCCCGCAATCTTCTTGCGCAGATTATCATGGATGCCGGGAATTATCTGGAAGGCAGGCTGGATAATCCCTATCAGACAGTCCTGCGGATTAATCCGCACGCCCCCGCCGCCTCCGGGCAGACGATTCAATTGAATCTGGAACAGCTTCTGATTCATTTGTACCGCCGGTATAGCTGTATTTCCAGAGGTGCGGAAGAAACGACTTCTCATCCGGATAAAACAACCACGGAAAACAATGACACCGAAATTTTCAACCGGGTCTGCGCATATTTGAGCAGCCGCCTGAACGGCCATGTAACCATCGAACAAATCTGCCGTGACAATCTGGTTGGGCGCTCACAGCTTCAGAGAATATTTACCCAAAAGACCGGACTTGGAATTATCGAATATTTCTTCCGAATGAAAATTGACACTGCCAAACAGCTCATCCGCACCGAACAGATGAACTTCACACAGATTTCCGAAAAACTGGGATATACATCCGTCCACTATTTTTCCAGACAGTTCAAAAAAGTCACCGGCATGACACCCTCCGAATATTCCTCTTCCATTCGTGCCATGGCAGACGGAAAATTCTAATGTATATAAAAAGGGGACAGTCCCCCTTGCAAAAGGGACAGTCCCCAAAATACTAAAATACTGTCTACTTATAACGATGATTGTATACGAACAGCAGCGTCAAAAGTCCAATCAGGCCAACAAGTTCCATGATAAGCCCTGTGGCGCTGATATTCTTCTGTCCGATAATGATTAGCGCAAGACACACAACGAATACAATCCCCATAATTATATTTCTAACTGCATTATTCATCACGATATCCCCCTAACCTTTCAGACCGCCAAGAGTCATACCTTCTGTCAGCTTCTTCTGTACACAAATATAGAAAATCAGTACCGGAAGCATAACAATTACAAGTCCGGCATACATAATGCCATAGTTTGTGGCCGTTCTCTCTACCGCCATCAGATTCTTCAGCCCCATAGCAATTGTGCCGTGTTCATCCATCAGCGTGTATGCGATGATGTATTCATTCCAGAATGTAAGGAAATTGAACAGAAGCACTGTAATAATGCTTGGCTTTGCCATTGGAATCATAATCTTTACCATTGTCTTAAAATAACCGCATCCGTCAATATATGCCGCCTCTTCAAATCCTTTTGGCAATGACCTGAAATAACTGCTCAGCAGATATACCGTAAATGGCAGATTCGTCGCCGCATAAATCAATGCCAGCATAAACCTGTTGTCCAAAAAGAGCTGGAATCCCAGAACACTGTCCCAATCACTCAGCATCAGGAAGATTGGCACTACGATATAGTTTACATTGATGAACAGACCTGCCATAAATAAAAGATTCAATATCTTGTTTCCTTTGAACTTGAACCTGGACAATGCATAGGAGGCCGGAAGCGCAATGACAAGAATCAACAGCAACGCAAGTACTGTCACCAAGATTGTATTGAACAGGAACTCTCCCATCCGCGCATCCTGAAATGCCACCTGATAGTTCTGTACGAACATCTGCTTCGGAAGTGCCCATGGATTCGTGCCTGCACCGATAAATTCGGAGTTTTTCTTAAAGCTTGCCATGAATACCCAGGCAACAGGAACGATAATGGTTATCGCCAGTACAATAAGAGCGATGTAGATAACACCTTTGCCGACAATATTCCCAGATTTTTTCTTATTCATATTCTCGACCTCCTTTCTACATCTCGTAAACTTCTCTGTCTGTTATCTTATTTACAATAGCCGCCAGAACAAATGAGAAGAGGAATACAACTACGCCAATCGCCATACCATATCCATAAGCCCCGTTTCCATATGCCTGTTTGTACATATAGTTCAGGAATACTTCTGTCTTTCCATTCGGTCCGCCGTCTGTCATAATCTGAACAAACAGGAAACTCAGGTTGATTGTACTGATGATATAAAATGTCAATGTTGTTCTGATATTTGTCCAAATAAGCGGAAGCGTTACTGAAAAAAATGTATGTATCTCGGAAGAGCCGTCCAGCGCAGCCGCCTCATAAAGATCCTCCGGTATTGCCGCCATTCCGGACATATACATTACCATATAATATCCAATTGCCTGCCACACAAGCGCAAAGATTACAGAATAAATAACAATATTCGGTTCTCCCATCCACTTATGAGTCAGTCCATCCAGATGTATTGCTTCCAAAAATGTATTCAAAAGACCATTGCTCGGATCGTAAATAGCCCCGAAAATACCTCCGATAACTACAATACTCAGAATATTCGGTATGTAGAAAACAATCCGGAAAAATGTCTTTCCCTTAAATTTTCCTCGCTGGAGCAGTGCTGCAAACAAAACAGCAAGTACAATTGTAAAAATCATTACCATTACAATAATAAGGATAGTATTCTGCATTGCCTCCAGAAAATTCTTATCCTGCATCAATGTCTTAAAATTAGACAATCCTACAAATTCACTTGTATTCGTAATCGCTCCCATGCGGAAAAGAGACATTTTAAATACATTAATCGTTGGGTAAAATATAAAAATTGCCATCAATATAACGGCAGGTGCAAGACATCCGAATATAAACCGGCGCTGCGCTTTTTCTCTATTCATATCCCGTCTCCTTCCTTTTTTAACAGCGGCAGATTATACAATCCGCCGCTGCTCTTAAGCTGCCTTTATGTATGTTTATTGCTCCAGGTTATCTGCACATTTTTCCCATGTTTCAACTAACTGTTTCTGCCACTCATCTACTGTCATATCTCCAGTATTGATGGACTCTGTTGCGCCATAAATATTCTTCTGTACGTCAAGACCTTCAATTGGTTTTGTTGTTGCCAGTTTACCTGTAACAGCTACAATGTCGTCTGCTGTTGTAGATGCATAAACATCTTTTGTTGTTCCGTCAGGAAGCTTCTCTGCTGCGCCCTTAACCGGTGCAACGATTGGAGCCGCTGACTCTTTTCCTGTTTCCTTATCTACAGTAGTATTATTCAGAAGAATGTCTACAACTGTATCTGAATACATAAATTTAACAAATTCTTTTGCCAGATCCATGTTCGGAGCATCCTTTGGTACCCACATCTGCTCTGTAAACATGTAAACAGCCTGTGTGTCATCTCCATCCCACTTCGGTGCAGGCATCATTCCCCATTCAAAATCATCCGGTGTAGATGCTGCCATCTCTGCGATTACCCAGTTACCATTTGGCATAAAGAGTGCTTTTCCGTCAATTACGTTCTGCTGATTAATCTTGAATCCGCCATCAGCATTTGCATTTGCAACGGTATCTTCCTGTGTATATTCAGGGCTGACAAGTTTTCCTAATGTATCCAGTACTTTTTCTCCTGACTCAGATGTCCATGTGTCAGCATTGTACTGTAACGCATCATTATAGAAGTCCATTCCACCAGCCTGTTCAAGCATTGTATACACTGTTGAATCCAAATATCCTGATGTCGGGAATGTAAACAGTGAAACACCGTCAGCTTTTGCCTGATCTCCTAAAGCAAAGAACTCATCCCATGTTGTCGGCAAATCATATTTCTTCTGATCTCCCTCGAACAGATTTTTGTTGTACCAAAGACCTGTTGGTGTGTAGAAAATCGGTGCCAGATATACTTTTCCGTCTCCGTATGGCTGTGCATCTGTACCATCCAGAATACCATCAAGCATCTTATCCTTTAATTCATCATCGAACACATCAGAGATATCTGCCACTGCATTTTCTTTCAGCATGTTCTCTGTGAATCCACTTGGCTGTCCAAGGTTGTAATATACAACATCCGGATAATCTTTGTTTTTGATTTTTTTTGTTAAATCCTGATCCAGCTCGGAAGAAATATCAAGTTCTACTTTAACCCCTTCATTCTCAGCTTCAAACGCTTCTGTAATATCCTTCCAAATCTGTTCCCCGTTACCGCCGTTAAAAGCCGCAACTTTCAGTACCTGCTCGCCATCTTTCCCTGTTGTTTTGTCAGCATCCTTGTCAGATGAGCCGCCGTTTCCACATCCTGCAAGAGATGAAACAGCCATAGCGGAAACAAGCGATACAGCTACCAGTTTCTTCACCAATTTTGCTTTCATAACCTAACTCCTCCTTGCCGCATGACGCATGCGGTCTGAATTATTAATAGAAAAATAGTATGCGTCATTTACTATTCCTTGATTTATTAAGTATTATAAACGCATTTGCTTTTTCTTTCTATCTTTCTATTGCTGCGTTTTTTATATTTATTGCTTTTTTTGTGCATTTTATGTATTATATTATTATATTGCAATATTCAAACCAAACATTTTCAACAATTTCATGAAAGGATATTTTATGAGCAATTATCATTATTCCATAAAAGCCTCTGGTATATCAAAACTAAATATCAAATTATTATCTGTCTCCACTTCAAAAGCGGAAGACGACTGGAAAAGCATCCCCCACACCCATCCGTTTACAGAGCTGTTCTTCGTAACTGCCGGAAATGGCTTTTTTCTCTGTGAGCAGGACCGCCATCCTATCAAATCCGGAGATTTAATTATCACACCGCCTTACACTGAGCATACAGAACAGTCCGGCAAAACACATCCACTGGAATATTTTGTACTTGGAATTGATAAGATTTCTTTTCTGGGCTCGAATCAGTCCCCTATCCAGATTCTTCAGAATTTCGGAAAGGATTCCGCTATTCCTGAGTTACTCAAGCAGATTCTTCTGGAAGCAAAAACGGAACAATATGCCTCGGACATTATCTGCCAGAATCTGCTGGAGATACTTTTACTAAAAATCATCCGTTCCCGGAAGCTGATTCCCATATCCATCAATTCCGTAAAGATGACCAAAGAATGCGCACAGATCAAACAATTCATTGATAAAAACTATGCACAGCGCATCACGCTGGATACGCTGACCGGCTTTACCCATATGAATAAATATTATCTGGTCCATTCGTTCACAAAGTATACCGGGATGTCACCTATCCAGTACCTGAACAAACGCCGTCTGGAATCTGCCTGCTATCTGCTGACTTCCTTTAATTATTCCATATCGGATATTGCCTCCATGACAGGATTTTCTTCACAATCCTACTTTACGCAGGCCTTCCGAAAGACCTATGGGACAACACCCGTAAAGTACCGGCAGACAAATATTCAGAAAAATGCAGAACCAGACAATGAAATGCCCGAAAAAAATTAAGTCCAACCGCACTTCTATGTGTCTTTGCTATTTGCCATTTCTCTTCGGCAGCAAATCTGTAGGTAACGAACGAGAGGGGACAGCCCCTTTTGCGCAGGGGACTGTCCCCTTTGCAAAAGGGGCTGTCCCCTCTGCTTTTTTCACTCAGATTTCATACCATACAATTTCGTTTGCATCCAAATCCAAATCAAAACTTGTGCCATCGCCTTTATATACAGTTGTGCTCTGTGGCTCGTATGTATTATTTACCACACAGTATTTCCCGTTTTTCACATAGGCATGTACTTCTACATTAAAGTTCGTGCTGAACCATTTCTGCAGATTTTCCTCATCATGGGAAGACCAGATGATAGACCTGTACAGGAGCCGGCTGTTCTCAAAGCTGTATGGAAGGCCGCTGATATACACACACCTGCCCTCTCCGAATTCACGGACAGCAAGCTGAACCTCCTTCTCCCTCTGTACGAGGATTGTAGTTCCATCCAGCGCATAAATGTTCTTCTTGCCTTCACCGAAATCAATCTCTTTTGTACAGTCTTCCGTAATAAAATGCTTGTGCTCATCCCAGTTGTATTTATCTACATTCAGAGTAAATCCGGTTTCTTTCTCCACGCCCATCACGGTTGCCAACTGGAAGAAATGACCTTCATACTGATGTGCTGCCGGTTCTCCAACACCAATAAATCCGCCGCCCCTGTAAATAAACCGTTTTACAGCCGTTATAATAGTCTCGTCTGTCCAGTTCTCTCCGCCTGTATATGCGGTATCAGCATCACCTACATTTAAGATTACATCAATATCATCCAGTACCTCCGGATTCTCACGGATGTCATCAAAACTGATGAATTTCACATCAAACGGAGCACCGCTGAGTGCTTCGATTACACCGGCATAAGAATAATTCTGTTTGTAATAGATTGCATGATGCACCATATGATTTCCCCATGCACGCATCTTACCCCAACAGTTCAATACTGCCACTTTCTTAATGCAATATGGTGTGGTACCCTTGATATTGTCATATAATGTACGGAACTCCTGACATACACTCTCAACGTAATCGATAAAATCCGGGAACTGTACTGCCAGTTTCAAATACCCGCCATATCCGATTCGGTCAATTGGCTTTCTCAAAATCGCTCTTCTCGCTGTTACCCAGTTCACCTTCGCCTCTTTCACCGGATTCCCGCCTTCATGGAATGTGTCCGGGAAAAAGTATGGCAGGAATCTGCCTTCTGTATATTTTACACCCTCAATATCACTGATTAACCGGAGGGTAGCCCCATTTCCCACACTTCCTACTACTGCATCCAATCCGATGGTCTTGAACTCGTCCATAAACGGTTCCATTCCAATCCAGTGATCACCCAGGAACATCATGGCCTCTTTTCCGCATCCATGTGTAATATCCACCATCTCTTTTGCCAGTTTTGCGACTTCTCTTCTCTGAAATGCCTGAAAATCCTGAAATTCCTTTGATGGAATCCGATAGGTATTGTTCATATATCCCTGGTCAATGATATATTCCGGGCGGAACTTATATCCAGCTTCCTGTTCGAACTGCTCCAGTATATATGGGCTGACAGACGCCGAATATCCATACCAGTCTACATATTTTTCTCTCGCCAGTTCATCAAAGATTAACGTGAACTGATGGAAAAATGTAGTATAACGGATCACATCTATATGCGGATTATCCTCGATATATTTGCGAAGGCGTTTCATAGAATATTCATGTGTCTTCGGCTGTCTCACATCAAATGTAATCTGCTTTTCAAAATCAGTCCAGCCGTTTGTCACTGCATTGTACATATGTACCGGATCCCACATAATATACGCCAGAAAGCTTACCGTATAATCATGAAATTCCTTTGCCTTGTGGATAGTTACATCCCCGCTCTGAGAATCATAGCTCCAGTCAGATGTCGGAACTACTTCGCCCTCTGTGCGGTCGATTACCTCCCACCATCTTGTGATATCGTCACAATCATTCACCTTGAGCATATCCGGATACAAATGATTCATCAGATGAACAGACAGTTCACTGTCCACAGCAGTATAAAACGGCGTCATAATATACATTTGCTGAATCTCATCCGGATTCGCTTTTGCCCACTCATTGTCCTTTCTTGTTGTATAGTAAGTTGAGTACACCTTTGCATCTGCATCTCTTAACTCTTCCGGATAATCAGTTCCGTCACAGTCGCGAATCGCATCTGCCCCCCACCTTTCTAACAACTCCAGTGTTTCCGGCACTACATCAATGTCTGTTGGTATCGTTACTCTTCCGCGTGTACACTCTTTCACATTCATTCTCCTTCCCGCCTGTTATATTTTACTAAAATTCTAATCTAAGAATACAAAAAAATATACATATAGTCAATTTGCTTATTGCTTTGATTTTTAGGATTCTTGCTTTTCTTCAAATTTCTATTAATATTTCGATATTTTAATCTTATTTCCATGTGTCCGCTTAATTTTGCAGGCAGCTCTTTTTTTGCTTGTATTATTTAGGTAAACGTTATACCATTTACATAGTATTATATTACATGTGAAAGGATTGATGTCATGCCGGTTACAATTAAAGATGTTGCTAAAAAAGCCGGAGTTTCCATTGCAACAGTATCAAAAATCATGAATAATAAACCCTCTATTTCTGAGGCTACCCGCCAACGCGTCCTCCAGGTCATGGAAGAGCTTAACTACCATCCTAATTCTCAGGCAAGTAATTTTGCACGGAAACGTTCCGAGAACATCGTATTTCTGGCAGTTACGCAAAGCCATACCGCTTTCCATAATCCCCATATGTTTGAAATAATGTGCGGTGCACAAAGTAAGATTCGGGAAAAGAACTATAATTTCAGTTTTATCGGTTTCCCTGATAAAGAAACAGCCTATAAAGAAACAATAAATATCATTGATTGAAAAGTCGCAGACGGCATACTCATTGTCTATAGCTCAAAAACTATGCAACTTCCTTCAGAACTGCTATCCTTAACATATACCTTACCACCGTGAAGGTTTGCGATGGTACGCACCATGGCAAGACCTATTCCAGCGCCGCCTAGTGCACGAGAGCGAGATTTATCTACGCGATAGAATGCATCAAAAATGGTCTCCCAATCATCTTTTGGGATTCCTATACCAGTATCTGTAATACAAATGCGAACACCGGAAGTTGACTTATTCAGCGAGAGGGTGACGGTTCCTTCCGGTCGATTGTACTTGATTGCATTTTCAACCAGATTATAGATTGCACGATATAACAATGTTTCATTTCCGACAATTGTCGGGCTGGCATCCGCATTGTCGCATGTACAGCTCGAATCTAGAACTAGCGTGACTGTATGCTTACTTGCCAGAGACTCTAAATCACACAGAATTTCCTCTACTAGAGGTGGGAGACAGATAGAATCCGTAAGTGCAGTTGTTTCAAGTGTTGACAGTTCTAATAATTCATTTACTATATGAGATAATCTTTCGATTTGCTGACTTAGTGTGTCAATCAGCGGTTGAACATCATCTGGTTGTGGCTCTGATTTTTTTTGAAAAACCTCAACCTTTGCCTGCATAACAGCAAGGGGTGTCCGTAGCTCATGTGCAACATTTGCAGAAAACTGCTGTTGTGATGAAAATGCATGATCTAATCGAAGAAGCATATCTGCAAATGTGTGATAAAGTCGGTCTAGTTCAGAAGGGAGGGCCTTTGACTGTAACGTGGCGGGAGAAGACAGGTTTTGAACCTGTGTCTGTTCCATGCAGTCAGTTAGCTCCTTTAAATGTCGAAGCGTATGTCCTGTGATGAAATAGGTTAAGACACTGCTTGTCAGAATAATTCCAAGCATTACGGCAAAGCTTTCAAAACGAAAGTTTTGTTTTTGTGTCTGAAGTTGATTCTTATAATCTGGAATCACTTCAATTTTTTCAATCACTGCATCTTTTGGAAGTTCAGAGTTGTCAATCTGGACGAAGAAATCGCTGATTTCTGTCATTTTCTTGTCTGCAGAAAATCCTAGTAAGATTGTGAGGCAAAGACAGGCAAGTGCAGTCAAAGCAGCTGCCATCAGTGTAAGACGCCACTGCAGAGATAAGGAAGAATTCTTGGTATGTGTTATGCTCATAATGATTTTTCCTCCCTTAAGAGATATCCTTGTCCGATTTTATTGATGATTGGATCAAACCCGAGTTCTGCACGAAGCTTCTTGCGAAGAGAGGAGATGTGCACTCTGATTGAGTTTGAAAAACTGTTTGCGTTAGTATCCCACATATGCTCCATAAGTTCTTCCTGACTGATGATGCGCTGGGGATGGAGCATAAAATATTCCAATAGTCCAGTTTCTTTTCGAGTAAGCACAAGAGCCGTATCTCGAATCGTTGCAACACGGGTCTGCGTATTGAAACGCAGTTCTCCTACAGAAAGGACAATATCTGTCTGAATAAATTTACGCCTGGTAAGACTACGAATCCTTGCTTCAAGCTCTTCAAAATGGAATGGTTTGGTCAGATAATCGTTGGCTCCAGTGTCTAATGCCCTTACCTTGTCGTTAATCTGCCCTCTGGCAGAAAGTATTAGAACCGGAGTTTCGCTGTTTTCCTGACGTAAATGAGTAAGCACCTCCATACCGTCCAGGGATGGCAGATTCAGATCAAGTACAATTAAATCAAACACTTCGATCGTGGCAAGTTCCAGTCCATCTGCCCCGTCAAAACAAGTATCGACTTCATATCCATTGCTTCTAAGACCATCTGCGATTGTTAGACACAATTCTTTTTCATCTTCGATAATTAATAGTCTCATGTGTTCTCCTTGTGAATTCGTTTTGCGTATCTTTTCATGCTATAAGTATAACATAGGTGGGCATGGGATAATACAGCTTGTTAATGTTTTTTGCAAAGGGGGATGCGTTCAATAGCGCATACTTTGCATACACTCTTGCAGCGTCCGCAGCGTATACATTCTGGATGGTTTGGTGTAACGGATGGGTCGACTTGCATGTCACATACCTTGGCGCAAGCACCACAGCCAGTACATTTTTCCTTGTCGATACGGTAACGAAGCACCGAAATTGGAGCGAAAAATGAGTAGATTGCACCAAGTGGACAGATATATTTGCAAAAAGGTCTATAAATAATCATTGAGGCTATCACAACTACAACTAAAATAAAGTTTTTCCACACATATAGCCAGCCGATTGTAGAGCGAAGAACCGGATTCGTTAAGACAAGTGGGAGACCACCGCCTAATGTTCCTGCTGGACATATCAATTTGCAAAAATAAGGTGCGCCTTGCCCAATCAAGTCGACTGCATAAAGCGGAAGTAGTATTACAAATACCAGAAGTATTACATATTTAAGTTTGCGAAGCAGTTTATCCCCTTTGAAAGTTTTGATTTTCTTTGGAAATGGAATCCTATGCAAAAGATCCTGAATGAATCCAAAGGGACAGAGCCAGCCACAGACAAATCTTCCTAGTAATGCACCGATAAAGAAAAGGAATCCGGATACCAGTGCAGTAAAACGGAAGTTCCAGCTTCCGATTACCGCCTGAAGAGAACCGATGGGACAGGCTCCCAGTGCTCCGGGACAGGAATAGCAGTTTAGTCCAGGAACACATAATTGCTTCAGTTTTCCCTTATAGATTTTGCCTTGTACAAATCCTAGAAGATAGCTATTTGTAAGAAATGTCCATATTGCCTGGACGCCTGTACGTTTGTGTTCTTTTGGTGTTTTCATAGAGTTTCTCCTTTTCATCGCGTGTGTTATCCAATACCGATACACTCTAAACAAATGTTAATTGCCTTCGTATACAATACGGTAAGCTCCTGACGGTACAGGCCGAGAACAATAAGTAAAACACCGAGGATGGCAACGATGCCTCCTACCCATAATGGGATGTTGTATTCTTTCACGAATGGATACCTCCCTTAATTTGTGCTCTTAAGATTAGCCAGTTCTTTTTCGGCAATTTCTTTCCATTCCTCGAAACTGCGTGATCCAGCATAAGTATCCCCGACAATATTTCCATTTCGGTCTACAAAGAAGCTTTCAGGATAGCTGTCAATTCCCTTTAGTCGACCATTTAAAGCCGTTTCATCTGGTTTAAGAATAGGGAAAGTAAGGTCTGCTTTTTTGATAAGCTGTTGTGCAAGCTTGATGGCAGAGGTATTTTCTTCCCCATCTCCGGAAACGGTATCCAGTGCAAACGCAGCCATTCCGATACCACGAGATTCCATTTCCTGCTTAAATTTCTCAAGATCAGGCATTTCACCAATACATGGGCTGCACCAGGTTGTGAATGCATTCACAAGTGTCAAATCATATTGTGAGAAATAATCATTTGTGTAGCCCTCGCCGTTTACATCGGTTGTAGAAAAGCTTCCTACATTGCTCGTTTCGACTCTTGCTTCCGAGAAGGCTCCATTTCCTAGAGAATAGTCAACTGCTTCCATTGCCTTTAAGGTAATCTCGGATTTTTCAAGTTCTGTACGGTAGTCACTGTCCGCAGAATCAGCAAAGCTTAGCATGTAGGTGTATTTTCCATCTTCACTTTTACCGAGTTCCTTATGTTCACTGCAACCACTGAGTTCATCAATCTGTGAGAGCGATTCAGAGTTATAGACGCCAAGTGTTCCAATCATAGAAAGATCTTCAATCCATTTCGTGGAATCCAAAGAAGTGACCTCAAGCTCCTTTTGCTCCTTGGTCAGTGCGTACCAGGAAAGAGTTGCAGCCCCAAGTGTACCGTCATCGGCAGGTTCTTCGTTTCCTAGCATGGTAACATCGTAGTTCTTCATTTTTTCAAGCAGTGCATCAGTTAGTTTTGCAGAGAGTCCCATGTAAGGAAAATCATACTGTTCCTTAGCAGGCATTCCGCTTTCTGCTGGCTTAAAGGAAAGCGCCACATTGTTCGCATCAGATTCATCCGATGGGGCAGTGGTATCAGAAACCTCCTGACCAGCCGAAGGGCCTGTAGGAAGATCGGCCTTACTGCCGCATCCTACAAGAGAAAAAGAGAGGATTGTCGCTGCAAGCGTTGTTGCAAGATATCTGTTTAAATATGTTTTGTTTTTAAGCTGTTTTTTCATGAGTGTTGTCTCCTTTTGTTTATTTCCTGTCCACATGATACCAGATGCGGTGTTAAATCTTTGTTAAGAAAAAATATTTATAAAACTCGTGATAAGCCAGAGTCAACCTCATCTTGCGGCCCCACTTGAATATAAACCAAGCTATGCTCGTCTCGATTTCGCTGAATTTATGACGGCTCTAACAAATCCCACCTTTGACATATGACTCCGTCTTTGATATTCTAACACCACTGTCATAAGATCGGAAATCCGGACGACTGGCGGCACTTTCACATAAAGGCGGTTCGCTGCGGAAAAGCCCGCCCGTTTCCGTTCCAGCAGCCCGGCGGTGTCCAGCTCGTTCAGTGCGTTCTTTATGGCGGTGCAGCCCCTGTCCAGCATATCCGCAATCTCGGCAACGGGATAGACAATGAATGTCCTGCCCTCGCCGTCCTGCCAGCCGTTCTTATGGGAAAGGGTGGTGCAGTCTAACAGGAGCGCATAGAGCAGCTTTGCGGTCTGCAATATGTCCATTTTCAGCAGGAAACGGGGATATGGGAGATAGGGCGGCAAGCCTGTGTCAATCCCCACATAGACGGTTTCCTGCCTGTCCTCCGGCTTCACGGCTTCGCCCGCTTGGACGTAAACGGCGGGCAGTCGATAATCTGCGCCCGGAAGCTCTGTTTGCAGTTATGGCGGCACTTGCGGCATAGGTCGTTGTAAGTGATACGGTTGCACTCATTAAGGAAAAAATCCCATTCCTCCGTGTTGCTCCCGGTAGGCTTTCCGGGCTTTGTCCGATTTCTGCGCTTTCAGCCCGTCACGTGTGGGTTTCGTGCCGATGGGCGGGTGTTCTTGTTTCCCGGCAATAGAGCGATTGAAAATAGCAATTCTGCCCGCTGTCCTTTCCCTTTCAGTTCCCACACCACCAGAAAAAGCAAATTTGCCAAAGGAGTTTGGTTGCCGCTGCTGCGGTGGTTATTCAGTTGTCCGGTGTAAGCCGTTTATCGGTCAAGGCGGAATTTGAAAAGGCTTTCCAAAAACTTTGCCTTTACCGTTTCTTCCGTATCGGTATTTACCTTTTCTCCTACAAGGGAAACATATCTTATGTAGCGGCTGTAATGGTTCAGTACAGCGTCAACCGCTTCCGGCTCTCCACAAGTGGCTTGTACAATCACTTCATAGGGCAACAGTCTGTCATTTGTCATATACAGACACCTCCATTTCTTTTCGCAGAAGCCACACGGCTTTACGGATATGAAAGCCCGCTGTGCTGTGGCTTCGCCCGTATCTGCTCCCGATTTCCTTGTGGGTATAACGCTGAAAAAAGTACAGGTAAATCATTTCCCGCTTTAGTTCCGGCAGGGTAAGCAGGGCGGTGGCAAGCCGTTCATTGTGGAGCGTTACCGTCTGACCGCAAAGAACAACGGGATAGCCGCCTAATGGCTCGGTGGGGCGAAATATTCATCACAAACGCTTAAAGGATAATACCTTTCTTCCGTGAGGTATTCAAGGGATATTTCTCTTTTCAGCCTGTACCGCCGTAACCGTCCTGTGTCAATCGCCGCATGGCGTATGACAATCTTGCAATAGGCATTGAATGTGTATTCGATATGTTCTTTGTACTGCTCAGAATCAGTCATGGAAACGCCCCCTTCTTGAATAGCGATACAGGGCGGCAGCACTTTTTGCTGTCGCCCCCTGATTACCCATTGGCGAAACCGGGCGGGGCTGTCAACGGCGGGCGTATGCCCGTTTATCTTGACCGTTGACTGCTCCGGCTGGGTTTGCTATTTACCCAATAAACTAAGATTTTTATAACACTTGAATATTTTTCATCTAATTTTATTTTTCTAAGATTATTATTTGGGTAGGATTTGCTTCTGTTACAAATATCATACTATCGTAAAGTACCGCAGGCGGTTGAAACATTCGGTAGCTTGGAGGGAGAAGACGCATAATCATCGAATAGCTTTCTCCCAGTGTTCCCATATAGGTGTATTCAAAAATTTCTCCACCCAGTTCGGAGTTTTCCGGGACTTTCGCAAAATCAAACCAACAAATATCAAATCCCGCAAGTTTAGCCGCTTTTGCCAAAGGGTCATGAGAATAAAACACCTGATTTGTACGCTTTTCAGACGAGCGAGTCGGCATATTACAACGAGTCTTATAAAAATCGGTACCAATGACATAGTAACCATTCTCTGCTTCCTTGGATAAAATTTTACCCATCGAATCATAACTACCCCATTTTGCAACGTGACTATTATGACCTGTTACAAAGATACGTTCGTGACCGTTCTGCTGTTCCTGTTGTAATATCCATTGCACATTTTCAGCCATAAACTTATCTCTTAATGCACCGCCATCTGACTCTGTTATGCTTTGTAATTCACAATATTGCAATAACATATCTACATAATGAATTATCTCATTTGAAACTCCGTTGTTTTCAAGTTCTTTTTTCACTTGTGTAAGAATTTCTGTTTGGGTAGAGAAATCGTATTCGCCACACAATGTTTCCCCGTCTACAAGCTTTTGCAGGCTGGTCGTGTCAATTTTCAACTCCGTGCAGGCTACCATTAAAGATTGAAATGTGTAGGAAATTCTCTGCATATCAAAACCGTAAAAGCGAATATCCTCACCTTCTAATGCACTTTCATTATATTCACGCATATATGAAATTAACGCCGCCATCTCATCTGTTCGATAAATGGCAAATCCAATCGCTGCTGCGGCTTCCTGAGCAGTTCCTTTCCCTCCGTGTATGTACTGATTTACCTGTTCACAACCACCGTAGTCGCCCTCAAGTGCAAACGCTCTGACATCGTAGTGTTCCACCATTTGTTTGAACACTTCCAGTTTTAATTGCTGAAATTCTACGTTTCCGTGGGTTGCCTCTCCCAAAGCAATTATTTTTTTATCCTCCGGTATAGAGAGATTTTCTACTGACTGCGCGTATTCTGCAAATTCCTCTACATTTGCAGTTTTTCCTGTACCAAATCCACCAAAACGCATAAATACAAGTGATGCTAATAACGCTACTCCCAAAAAAACAAATATGATATACCTTATCTTAAAGTGTCTTGTTCTTTTCTTCATAACTGATAATATCTCCTATAATGAATATACATTTACAAGCATCTGTTTTCTAAGGTTTACTGTACTTCGTGCAATAAATCTTCGGCAGAAAGTTTGAATAATTTTGCAAGAGCAATCAGATTAGAGGTGTTTGGGTCAGAAGTTCCATTCTCCCATTTTGAGACTGCCTGTCTACTTACACCGATTGACTCCGCAACAAATTCCTGTGTCATTTTGCATTCTTCACGGTGTCGTTTTAAAACTTCGCCAAGAGATTTCTTTATACCTGATTTTTCTTTTCTGACATCTTTTGATTTAATATATTTAATCAAAGTTTTTACAACAAAGATGCCTAAGACTATAAAAGTTATTATCACTGTAAGACCGATTAGAAGTACAAAGCCAAAAACAGCGACTCCTAAAAAATCATATTTCATTTAATCACCTCTTTTCGTAGCTTTATAATAGCAATATTTCGTGGTTGACACCACCAACTATCACGATATTATCAATTGCTTCTCGGTTGCAGAAGTAAAATAACGCTTTTTAGGTTGAAGAAAAGACATGAGAATATAGCAATAATCTTCACGACAATTCATACCTATTCTTCTTCCGCTATTAGCTGAATAATTATAGCACGCAATCATTAGCTTTTCCATCAAATTCCCTTTATTTTACGGAATAGGAGAGACTGTTGTTTATCAAGTTTATATGTTACTTTATGACACATGAGCATTAGCGCAGGATAGTGATAGGTAATCCTTTGAAATTATCTCCAGATTTTCCCCCACTCCACACCGTGCATGCGACTTTCACCGCACACGGCGTTCCCTCGAATTCAGTCGTCCAGGGTTTTCAACACACGTTACACACTTCGAATTAGCTTTTAGTCAAAGAATGATTTGTGGCATTTCTGCCATAGTACGAAGTTTGTTAAGTTTTGTTAGTTGTTTCGCATCAAGTTTAAGGATTGTAAGATATTTTCGGATGGTCTCATCCGCAGAAGCATGGATAACGGTATGAATGTCCTTACTCACTAAAATAAGGTTTGCATATTCATCGCCACCGCCTTTGCTGACGGGAACTTTGTGATGACAATGGATGTCATCCGTGCTCAACTGCTTTCCAGTTATTGCACATTTCCCATACTGCGCCGCAAACAGTGAGATACGATTATCCGCATACTCCACAGTTCTGCTCTTCACAGGATTGCGCATCATCCACAGCATAACGGAAGTATTAAATTTCAGATCCTGATGAATCTGTTTTCTTCCTTCCGCTGTGTATTTATTAACCGCCTTTCTCTTATGCTGAGCATTTTTCGGCTGAACATATCCCAACGGAACGATGGGACGTCCATGCAGAAACCGAAGCTGTTTGCTTGCTCCATACTTTTCTTTGATAAATCCGTTTCTCAATTGCCCCTTTTTGGATAAATCTCCCCTTAGTCTGTTTCGCAATTGTTTGTTGACTGCAAATGCCAGCCTTCCAAAGTCCTGCGAGACCTCGGTTGCGATGCAGTAATACTCGTGCAATCCTGCAACCACAGAATTATATTTCTGTAATTGTATAAACTGGGCATCATCTGAAGAGTGTTCCAGTTTTGCAACTTCTTCTGTGATTTTCGTATGAGCTTTCCTGTATGCCTTGTCGCTCATATGGGAACGAACGCCGTATTTCTTACCCTTTTTACGGACTTTCAGCTTAAATCCCAGAAACTGAAATCATCTGCATATCGAACGGCGTGCATCTCTTTTAAATTGCTTCTCCGAAGAGCCCTGTAAGCATGACTCTTAATCTCGGTTCCCTGTGTGTTTTCTCTCGTTTTAAACTTTGTTTTTGTTGGCATCTGCTCCCATTGAGAAGCTATCCACCAGTCCAACTCATTCAATACGATATTTGCCAGTAACGGAGACATGATACCACCTTGCGGTGTTCCCTTTTCGGGATATATCCTTTTTCCATCTGGTAAAATCACAGGTGCTTTCAGCATTTCCTTGATGATGCATATCAGCTTCTTATCTCTGATTCCCAGTGCCCATATCTGCCGTAGCAGTTTTCTGTGATTGATGTTGTCGAAGAACCCCTTGATATCAAGGTCTACGACATAGTACATATGCTGTACCTGTATCAACCGCATACACTGCGCTATGGCAGTTTCAGCGGAACGGTTTGGGCGAAAACCATTTGAGTTTTCACTGAATTTCGCCTCACAGATAGGCTCCATGACCTGCAAGATACATTGCTGTACCATACGGTCAACAATAGTTGGAATACCAAGCGGTCGTTTCTTTCCATTGTCTTTTTCTATCTCCACACGCCGTACCGGTCGTGGGTGATAGTTGCTGAATTGTTTCCGTATGAGACGAACGTATGCTTCCTCACTAAGTTTTGCAAGGTTGTCTATCGTCCTGTGATCTACTCCGGCGGTACTACTGCCTGAATTTCTCTTGATATTTCTGTACGCTATCTTGATATTTTCTTCACTTTCGATGATTTCCATCAGATGATTGAATACCTTGTCGGTTTTACCCTGTGCGTATAGGTCATCGAAGATTTTCTCCATATCGTAGTACTCAGAGTTACGGATTTTTCTTTGTTTTCTTTTCCTTACTTGCTTCTTCGAAGTCAACACAGGCATCCTCCCCTTTCGGTTTAGATTTTCTTTGTCATACTCGAAGCTGCGTTTCATGTGTTGTCATTTTCATTACTGAATTCGACTTGAGGCTATCCCTCCACGGTCTTATTATTACCGCTTCACAGGTACTGTGCCTCTACTCTCACTGGAATAAAGAATGGTTATACCATCTGAACAGGCTTTCCCATTCAACATTTCACAGGCTCGCAACAGCCTCCATGTTCCCGGCTTTCCACGTTCCGATATTCCTATCATTGGGTGACCTTAGGTCCTTCCTCTAAGCCTGTATTCGGTCATGCATTACCGCACCGCCTGTAACGGTGCATGGATTTTCATAACAACCATTTTTACTCATCCACGAATACCACCATAAAAGGTGTACTGCCTTTTCGACAGTATCAACGTCTAGACTCGTACATTCGGAAGTACGTCAGTATTCTCATACAATTCTAACCATAGTCATCCGAACCCCGGCATATAGGCAACACCATCCACCTCTGGACAGCTTTCGTGTATGGTCTGAAAACCATTCTTACGATTGCTCTCTGCCGACTTCACCGCGCTCTATAACATTTTTGGAAAGAGACGTTTGCGATGTCTCTCTGCCATGCGGAGTATTAGGTAGGCGCTTCGGGGCGTTACTCCCTCATTTCACCAATCGGAATATCAGTTCTCCAAAGTTTCGGACTCATTGTCCTTAGACAGATATTTCTGCCTTTTAATTTCCCCAAAATATGAACCTAAAAAAAAGTGATATAATTAAGAAAGTAAAAACGAATTTTTCCGTTTTGCAGTATTGTTGCATGGGAAAGTATTTTTTTCTACAAAAAGAGTAAATCATAGCACAGGCAAATGAAATAGAAAAAAATATCTTAAAATTCATAGTATCTATATACTCAGGAAAGAACATCATAATAGACCAAAGAAGTATGAGCAAAAGGACTATTATGTAGTGGAAAATTTTTTGAATCTTACTATTTATGTTCATAGTAATTCTCCTTTATAGGCTTGTTGAATTTCATTTTCTTCTTTTTCATTTGCTAAAAATCTCCTTTGTTTTGATGTATTTAAAAGTCGCCAAACTTTCTTACATCATACTGGGAGATTTTTTTAATTGTCAAATTTCATGTTCTATAGGAATGCTTTTCTTTTCCCGTCTGTTCAGCTTTATTTGTATGCTGTTCCATCCACAAAGCCAGCTTCTGCTTTGTGACAAGTTTCCGTCCTCCCACCTGCAAGGTTGGAAAATCCGAACGGTTCAATAGCTGGTATGCTCCTGCCTTTGAAATAGAAAGTGCCGATGCCAGCATTTTTGCATCCAGCACGTCCGGCATCGTTTTAAATAATTCTTTCCCCTCAAAAATCACCCCCTGTTCAGAAATGGGTAAAAGAAAGCAGCTATCATAAGGATAGCCGCCGATGGGATGGATGGATTAGAATGTTTCCAGATATTTATGGTATTCCTCCGAGATAAAATCCTCATACCCCCCTGCAATATGACGGATTCTTTTCAGCACCGCACTGTGCGTCTTATAGCCGACAGCCCCCGCAATCTCCTGTGCCGTATGCCCCTCCATTTTCATTTCCAGAATCTTTTTATCCCGCTCGGAAAGTTCTGCGGCAAACTCCGCAATCCGAAGCTCTGACAGCACAGAATTTTCAAACTCACTCCTTGTATCCGGAATATCAAAGTCTGTGCCGTTTTCTTCTGCATCCTCTGCAAGCTGCTCCATGGATACCGTCTTTTTCCTGGAACGGCTGTGCTCCCACGAACGCATAAAGTCCAGCTTTACTTGACTTCCCCTTTTATCGAAGACCTCAATGGCTCGGTTGTTCCAGATTTCATCAATTACAGGCTGCCAGTTCTGCTCTCGTACAATTTCCGGCACAAGGGTGCCGATCAGGTTGCCAAACTGCTGATAAGTGAGCCATGGAAGTTCCGTTCCCTCCGGCACATTGTAAAGCTGTTGGAAAGAAAAACCGCTGACCTCAAATTTCTCACGCAGAAGTGGCAGCATAGAGTAAGAAAGCCGCCACAAAGGGAAGTCCCCGGAATACTGTGCCGCACTGCCGGGTATCTCCCGATAGCCGCCCTTTTGATACGGTACTTCAAAATACTGCCATGCGCCCCACGCCACACAATCCCAGACCAGTTCCAGAAAAATATCATTGTTTATCAGACTGTCATATTTATCCGTCCGCAGCACCTCATAGGGACAGCGTGGGAAGTCCAGATAAGCAGGACGCTTGCTGACAAACTCCTGCGGCAGGCAGTAAAATAAGGTCAGCCATGCTTTGCCGCTGTTCTTTGGAATTTTTATCCTCTGACCAGACTTCATATCAACAACTTCTCCATTGTCATTCTGCTTCTGTTCCTTTACATTTTTCATCCAAAATCACCCCTACTGATACATGGCAGAAGCCCCCTTAAAATGTTCCAATGTTTTTGAATTTTTTCTCTTTTAAATTTCCCAAGCTGTCCGTTGTTTTCTAATATTTTTCCGCTGTTCATCTGTTTTTAGCGGACATAAAAACAGGCGGTACCCAATCTGTCTGAATACTGCCTGTCACTACTAATTTTTTCTGCATACCCTATGCGTTTTCCCGCAGCCACCGATTGATAATATACTGCCAGTCCATCCCATCCTGCATAACCCGAAGAACCGTAACTGTTTTCGCTGCTTCATTCACAGTATAAAACAGCAGATAGGAATCACACGGTTTCATGTAAATCTCATAGCCACGATGCCGGAAACCTGTTGTATTATATCCTGTCGTAAGTGTATCAAGTGCAAGAACCGCTTTTTTAATCTTTTTGGAAAAATTCTCTGCATACTCCCGGTACTTAAATTGCTGAAGGATATATTTCTTCTTTTCTTTCACATCCAGCTTGCCGCTCTGGGCAATCACAACTTTATATTTTCTGTTTTCCATCCAAACCCCTTATACTGCATCAATTTCTGCCCATGCTTCTTCCACTGTCTGCCCTCTGCCATTTTCCATATCGTCAATGGCTTCATCCAGCTTTGACAGAAGGACATCCATTGCGTCATTGATTGTATAAGTTGTTTCACGGGATTTTGTTGCCTGTGCCAATGCCATAACCATCACCCTTTCTTGAAATAGCACTCCTGTTTCTGTTTTTATCATACCACGAACCGCCGGAAATATCTATCATTTTTTGACTTGAGTTTCCGCAGTTTTATCCACACAACCTATATTACTGCTGATGACTTA
>X357_Northern_Tamandua__coassemble_369_pt1 | contig 32857 bp, 23 predicted proteins | sample X357_Northern_Tamandua__metabat2_low_PE_004 | metagenome-assembled genome bin X357_Northern_Tamandua | reverse complement strand
TGGATGCTAACCGCCAAATCTACTTTTTAAATTAATGTGTTTTGCTCTTCTCTAAAATTATGTTTAATTATATCATTTCTTATCTTATGAATCAACCTTTTGTGCTTTTCCTGTAATAATTTGTAACATTTTCATCTTTATTCTGCCACGAAAAATCACAGAAAGTAATAATACTCCCTGTGATTTTTTAAGCTCATGATTCTAACAATACTTTCATATAACTGTTTATAATACTATATCCATAATCCTTTTCTGTAGCCCAACCAACGTTATTCGGATTTTCATTGATTCCAAGCCACTCCACATAAGCAGCGGTACCTCGCTTCACATATTTGAATCTTGGATCAACACATATCTGATTCAGTGCTTCTGTTGTAGCATATGCCTTTAAGTGCTGAACCTGAGCACGGATTCCGGTTCTGACGTCTACAAATGATGCACATTTTCCGGTTTCATTGCCATCTACAGCTCCCAAACCGGCGAAATTAAACTGTTCAATTTTTACAATTCCGCCAAACTTCAGAAACCTGGTTTCTTTCATTGCCTGAGCAAATGCTACTTCAGCACGCACGCCTTCCTTTTTCGCCTCCTCAACATAAATCTGGCAGAATGTACGGATATCACTTGCTCCTCCTTTTTCCAATTCCGCCGTCGGATATGTAGCTTTTGAATTAAAATATCGTACCATCTGCTCTACTGTTGTTGAAGTTGTCCCCATAATAGAATTTAGCGGTTCTGCTATCTCCTCTACTGCAGTTCTCCCCTCACTTTTTCCGATATTAATATAATGTAAATAATACAACTTGTTATTATTTCCAAATGCATTTTGCAAATCCCTGTAGTTATTTTTATATATTTTAACATTAAAAGAGTCTTTCGCCTGTCGGCCTTCCCCCATTCCGTTTTCCACAAAATGGGCTAGTGCTCCCTCTTCGTCATACCGAAATACTTTTTTTAAGTCATCATATTTTGCAATATAATAATTAAAATCATAAACCGCTGCGTAATCTACTCCTTTATATATAGTAGTTGCATTTTGCAATTCGGTTACGCCGGTTGCCTTTCTTCCTTCTTTTTTGCCTGTATTTATATAATGTTCATAATATAATTTCAAATTACTTCCAAACGCTTTTCTTAAATCTGCGTATTGGTTTCTGTATGAATTTACATCAAAAGAATCTTTTGCCTGTCGGCCTTCTCCCATTCCATTTTCCACAAAATGAGCTAGCGCTCCCTCTTCGTCATACCGAAATACTTTTTTCAAGTCATCGTATTTTGCAATATAATAATTAAAATCATATACTGCCGCGTAATCTACTCCTTTATATACAGTAGTTGCATTTTGTAATTCGGTTACGCCGGTTGCTTTTCTTCCTTCCTTTTTACCTGTATTTATATAATGCTCATAATATAATTTCAAATTACTTCCAAACGCTTTTCTTAAATCCGCATATTGATTCCTGTATGAATTTACATCGAAAGAATCTTTTGCCTGTCGGCCTTCTCTCATTCCAGTCTCTACGAAATGTTCAAGTGCTCCCGCATCATCATATTGAAATACTTTTTTCAAGTCTGCATATTTCGTTATATAATACTGAAAATCATATACCGCTGCGTAATCCACGCCTTTATATACCGTTGTCCCTTTTGTCTGAGTGGGCTTTGTGTCTGCACCATTATCGGAATCATCTTTTTTTACTGCTGTACGTCCCTCCGCTTTTCCAATTGTAAGATAATGCTCATAATATGCTTTTAAATCATTTCCGAATGCTTTTCTCAGGTCCGCATAGTTATCCTTATATACCCATACATTAAATTCTTCACTCGCTTGACGCCCCTCTTGCATTCCATTTGTAATAAAATGATTAAATGCCGCCGTTTTATCATTACCAAACGCTGTTTTCAAATCGGCGTAATGATTGATATAATAATCATAATCATATACAGGAGAATAGTCCATTTTACTCAAACCATATGTATTCGCAATTCCTTTCGCATCTGCAACACCAAGTTGTTTTAAAAATGACTCATTCTTCAGTTTTGCAGCATCACCTGCATTGTCAAGAAATGCATGCTCGACAATAATTCCTGTCATCCCCAGTGATTTACTGAGATTATTGGTTGTATAATAATCTTCTATTCTGCCTTGGTCATCATACTCTGGTCTATACCCGCCTTCGGTTGTAGCATTTTTCACTTGTGCACCACGATTTGTAAGCCCCAGTGCCTCTAGCTGAGCCAAAATGTTATTTGCTAGATTTGCTCCGTCCTGATGGATTGCTGTGCTATAGCTATTATTTGGGTAATATACTTCGGATCCATTTGCAGCCGTACTCACACCATTCACTGAATTGAAATGAATATCAACAAAAATACTGGCTCCTTTTGCATGGGCATCATATACTCTTTGGTTCAAACAATAGGACATATCTCTGCCAGAGTAAGCACAGTTAACAGAACTTCTATCTAAGTATACTGTCACTCCATAGTACTGTTCCAATTCAGCTTTGCAATACTGTGCTACTTTCCATGTAAGTTCTTCTTCTTTAAGACCGTTTCCTCTTGCACCTGTATGTGTTGCATCATGCCCGGCACAGATTACTACTACTTTATTTGCCGCTCTGCTCTCAGACGTTGCTGTTTCCGCCGATACCATAGCAGGAACATCCGCCAGTCTTGCATCATTCTCTGCGCCTTCTGATGTTCCTTCTGCATCCGCCACTGACAGTACAGATTCCACTGTTGATTCGATATTCTCTGTCTCTCCGCCTTGTTCTACCACATTTCCAGAATCATCCAATGAATACACCGTCACTTCCGGAACTTCTTCCTGATTTTCTGCTGGTGGTTCACTCTGCTCTTTCGTTTCCAGTTCTGTTGTAACTGTATATTCTGCCAGTACATCTTGCTCCGAAAAGCTGACATTTATATCCTCGGCATGACCGGAAATCCGGTATGTAATACTATCAAACTTATAATTTCCAACTTGAGATACATCTGTATATGCTGTCTTAAAAAGAACTGTATTTGCTACAATATTGGATGCAGACAAATCATACAGTGTTCCACTCTCCGGCATACTATAATGTAAAACCGCTGATTCTAATACAATGGAAGTATCAGCGAATGCAATCACAATATTCTGCTCATCCGGAATATTTACAGTCTGCTCGTCCATATACACGTATTCAAACGCCCGTTGTTTCTCTGTATCAGTGACTGTTTCCTGATTTATAGACTGTTCTTCTGATTGGACAACTTGCTGATCAGATTGAACGCTTGTATTATCATTACCTTCTATATTCTGCTCCACTGATTCATCCGTCTCGGTCTCCAGAGTTTGACATTCCACCGTATTTTGCCCGTTTATTGATGAATTACCCGTTGTCTCTGCCACGGCTGATTCTTCTGCTGCTAAGACCATCAGACCGGATGATGTAATACACATTGTGACCGCCAACAGCAATGCAAGTGCTTTTTTCGCTCTTTTCATACTCCCTTATCTCCTCTTAAATGTGCCTAAATTTACAAAGTTAATAAAATTGTAACATGTTTCTTCTGACTTTTCTAGTTTTTTCATTCTTCTATAAAAATTTTGTATATATTTTACACTTCTTCCAATTTTCCCAACGCAGCGGCCACAACCTTATCCATGTCATAGTATTGATAATTGCCAAGCCTGCCGCCAAAAGTCACATTCTTCTCCTTTTTTGCCAGTTCCTTATATTTCTCAAATAATCTGGTATTTTTCTCATCGTTCACCGGATAATACGGCTCCATTCCTACTTCCCACTCGGAAGGATATTCTCTTGAAATCACCGTCTTTTCCTGCTTTCCGAATTCGAAGTGCTTGTGCTCAATGACCCTCGTATAGGGCACTTCTTTTTCCGTATAATTTACAACCGCATTTCCCTGATAATTATCACAGTCCAGAACTTCAGTTTCAAATCTGACGGAGCGGTACTCTAATGTGCCAAGCTGATATCCAAAATATTCATCAATCATGCCTGTAAAAATAATCTTTTCTGCTATATCCGGATTTTCTTTCCTGAATTCGAAGAAATCTGTATTCGTCCGCACCTCTATGCCATCCAGCATTTTTTCCACGATTGAAGTATAACCACCTATCGGGATTCCCTGATAACGGTCATTGAAGTAATTGTTGTCATAGGTAAACCTCACCGGCAAACGTTTGATAATAAATGCCGGTAAATCTTTGCAGTCTCTTCCCCACTGCTTTTCCGTATATCCTTTCACCAGCTTTTCGAATACATCTTTTCCTACGAGGGACAGCCCCTGTTCTTCCAGATTCTCCGGCTCGGTAATCCCCGTTTCTTTTACCTGCCTTTCAATCATTTCCTTTGCTTCCTGCGGTGTCCGTATCCCCCACATCCTGTTGAACGTGTTCATATTAAACGGCAGGTTGTACAGCTCATCCTTATAGACTGCAATTGGTGCATTGATATAATTGTTAAACTCAGCGAACTGGTTCATATAATCCCAGATGTTCTTATCGGACGTATGGAAGATATGAGCGCCATATTTGTGCACATGGATTCCCTCAATGTCTTCACAATATATATTTCCGGCAATATGAGGACGTTTGTCTATCACGAGACAACGTTTTCCTCTTTTATGTAATTCATGTGCCATAACTGCTCCATACAATCCGGCTCCAACTACCAGATAATCGTAATTCATGCTTACATTTCCTTTCTCACTAAAAATCTACAGATGGGTTTATTCTATCATTTATTTGAAGACTTGTATAGACTCATAGAAAAAAAGACAGTTTTACGTGCAATAATCCACGTAAAACTGTCTCCTTATTCTGTCCGCACTTTACTCAGACGCTTTCCCCAGTGTCACATCCACTGTCTTCTCTGTCCATTCTCCATTGTTTTCCGGAATCTGAATGGTTACGGATACTGTTTTTCCAGCCTCATAATAGCTGAGTTCTTTCTGTAGGCTTTCCATGCTGTTAACAGTTGTTCCGTTCAGTGCCGTAATCACGTTGCCTTTTGTAAGTCCGGCTTTTTCAGCTCCGCCGCCTTTTATCAGTTCTGCCACATATACACCTGTCGGCATATTGTAACGCTCAGAACCTTCTGCCGTTACATCATATCCTTTGATTCCAAGATATCCCTTTTCATTATCGGCAACCTTGTGCTTTGTCTCCTGATTCATCAGATTATCAATAATATCCGATACATCGCTGATTTGGATTGCATATCCCATACCTTCTACTGTTGTGCTTGCCAGTTTGGAAGAATTGATTCCAATGACGTCGCCGTTTGCATTTACAAGTGGTCCGCCGCTGTTACCGGGATTGATTGCGGCATCTGTCTGAATCAGTTTTACACCGGTACTTTGTGTCTCGCCGGTACTTTCATTGGTTGTTGTGCTGTCTCTGTTGACGGCACTGATGACGCCTGTTGTAACAGACTGTCCATACCCCATCGCGTTGCCAATGGCAATCGCCGGTTCTCCGACATGAAGTTTTGTGGAATCTCCCAATGTCGCAACAGAAATTGAATCCATTGTATCCTCCGGAATCTTATCCAACGGTACCGCAATGACAGCTAAGTCATGTTCGGAGTCCGTTCCTTTGACATCCGCCTCCACACTTTTATCGTTATCAAATGTAACTGTCAATGTCTCGCTGTCTACGATTACATGATCATTTGTTACAATCAATAATTCGGAATCAGTTTTTGAGATAATGATTCCGGTTCCACAGCTCTCACTCTGGTACTGTGCCGTCTGTCCCCAGATGTTCTGCACTTCCTGTACCCCCATATTGGTGATAGATACGACAGAAGGCATAACATCGTCCACGATTGCAGACACATCTGATGTGACAACACTGGAAGACTTGCTTAATGTCGTTGCATTGCCAGATGACGCCGCTGTGCTTGCCGCCGACTTATTATTCAGTCCGAGCAGCTTACTCCCAACAAAATTCGTTGCAAGAAATACACCGCTGGAAACTACACCAAAAATAATCGCAAGCCCGATTACCATCAGTGCCTTTGGCACTCCTCTCTTCCTTTTGTTATCATAATTTGAATGACCAGGCTGGCTATTATTCTGGTCCTGGTTGTTTTCCGGATTATAGTAATTGTATTGGTTCTCCATACCAGTTCCCTCTTTCTCTTGTATTTGGCAATCACATAAACCGCTGTATATGCTGTTCTGAACAATCACCTTATCTTTATATTGATATAATAGCCATTCTTTGTGATGAATCTGTGTTCAATCTATAAAGAATCTTTGTTTTTTATTCCACCGTTACGGATTTTGCCAGATTTCTCGGCTTATCCACATCACACCCTTTGCCGACTGCAATATAGTATCCGAATAATTGTAATGGGATAATTGCCAGTGAGTTTGTAAAATACCTGTTCGTCTCCGGAATGTAGATCACATAATCTGCCGCACGTTCTACTTCGTCATTCCCTTCATTTGTGACTGCCATGACAAATGCGCCCCTTGTGCGCACTTCTACCATGTTACTAATCATTTTCTTATATAAATCTTCCTGTGTCAAAACAGCCAACACAAGCGTTCCGTCTTCTACGAGCGAAATGGTTCCGTGCTTAAGTTCTCCGGCAGCATATGCCTCTGAATGGATATAGGAAATTTCCTTTAATTTCAGAGAGCCCTCCATCGAAATTGCGTAATCCACGCCTCTTCCGATAAAGAATACGTCCCTTGCCGCAAGATAACGGTTCGCGAATTTTTGTACACGCAGTTTATTATTCAGCAGCAGCTCAACTTGATCCGGAATCCGTTTTAAATCCTCAATATATTCTTTTAATTCCCCGTCTGTGATAGTCCCTCTTACTTTTGCAAATTTCATTGCCAGCAAATACATGGCAATCAACTGACAGGAATATGCTTTTGTCGTTGCTACTGCGATTTCAGGTCCCGCCCATGTATACATGACATTATCAGCCTCCCTTGCGATGGAGCTGCCGACTACATTGACAATGCCAAGTACTCTTGCCCCCTTCTGCTTTGACATGCGAAGTGCGGCAAGCGAATCTGCGGTCTCCCCGGACTGACTGATAATTACAACTAAAGTTCCATCTTCAATCAACGGATTACGGTAACGATATTCCGATGCCATATCCACCTCGACAGGGATACGTGCCATTCCTTCCAGCACATACTTGCCCGTCACACCTGCATGATAAGCGGAACCGCATGCAACTATCATAATCTTTCCGATTCCTTTGATATCTTCATCCGTCATTCCCAGTTCTTCAATGACCACATCATTTTTCTTGATTCTGGGAGAGAACGTATCCGTAATTGCTTTTGGCTGTTCATACATCTCCTTCAGCATAAAATGTTCATATCCGCCTTTTTCAGCCGCATCCACATCCCATTCGATATGGGTGGACTGTTTTTCAATCGGTTCTTCATCTACACTGAAAAATTCCATAGATTCCTTTGTCATTCTGACGATTTCTTCATTTTCAATAAAATATACATCTCTTGTATATCTCAAAACTGCAGGGACATCTGACGCGATGACACATCCCCCTTTCGTATGCCCCACAATAAGAGGACTGTCTTTTCGAACGGCATATAATTCATCCGGGTGCTCTTTAAACATAATTCCCAATGCATACGAGCCTTCCATACGATGCATTATTTTCGTAATAGAGCGCAATGGGTTTCCATCATAATAATAATCCAGTAGGTGCGCTACCACCTCTGTATCCGTATCGGAAATAAACTGGTACCCTTTCCGTATCAGTTTATTCTTTAATTTTAAATAATTTTCAATAATTCCATTATGAACAACAGTAATACTCCTGTCCTCGTTAAAATGAGGATGTGCATTCACATCCGAAGGCTCTCCGTGAGTTGCCCATCTGGTGTGCCCGATTCCGATTGTCCCCGGAAGGGTCTCTCCGTCGTGCGTCAACTCGTTCAGCACCTTCAGCCTCCCTTTAGATTTCTTCATTTCTATGTTTTCCCCGTCATATACCGCAATCCCTGCCGAGTCATATCCCCTGTATTCCAGTTTTCCCAATCCATCTAGCAAAATCGGCGCAGCCTGCTGTTCTCCTACATAACCTACAATTCCACACATAATCTTTTCCATCCTTTCATTTATTCCCGCGAGCAACGAGCCAAGCAGCCATGCTTACATGGATATTTGGCAACTGCCGCGGGGGTCAAATGCTCCGCCCCTTGGGGCGTGTCAAATTTGATGCCCTGTTGGTTGCAGCGGGGTCTTTGACTATAATTATTAAAAAAGAAGGCGGTTAAGCAGCATAACACTGAATAACCGCCCTCGGTTTCTATAAATCAATAAAATCTATATCATAATCATCCTTATTGTTTGTTTTCCTTCCTGCTTTTGAAACTTTACGTGCTTTGAGGTTTTGTTTCTTTACCGGTACTTCATCCGGCTCCTCATCCTCATAATCATCAAACTCGTCATAATCGTCAAACTCATCATAATCATCGAACCCGTCTTCATCAAAATTATCCTGATATTCTACATCCTCTTCCATATAGTCATCCGACTCGTCCTCATAATCCGAATTATCGCTTCCGATGAATTGTTCCCTCGAATTTTTCTTATTCTTTGGAATCATGTCCCCCTCATCGTATTCTTCATACAATTCATCCAGCTCTCTGTTTTTTTTGCCAATCACAACAGCCAGAATAATGACAATCAACACCAGAATGAAAAATACGACTGCAGTTACTGCAATAACAACCAGCAGATTTTTATCAATAACAGATTTGACGTTATTGAACATTTTATTACCTGTCTGAGATTCATCTTCCGCCGTAGTTGTGTCCCGCGCCACATACCGCTGATAGGTTCCATCTACAGAGTCATACTGATAAAATCCAATCTCTCCGGATGGCCCAAGTGCATTTACAAGATAAAACTCTTTGTTCTTGCTGTCCTGCCAGATTGGAAATGTTGTCCCGTTCAGATTTAATGTTGTTTCACCAAATTCCTTTGGCAGCTTGCTGTCATTCCCATTCCCCAATATATAAATATATTGGTTTTCTGACAACGCAACCTGATCTGCAAGAATAAACCCGCCTTTCTCATCGTCCAACACCATAAGGGGAGTTTCTGAGCCGTTCTGCATTACAAACAGGAATTTCCTGCCGGAAACATCCTGCTGAACCCCATTGTAATCTGCCCCATTGCAGGAAACTACCGTTTTTGAAAATCCATCCGGAATCAGCGCGTCTGTAAAATCGTTATAAATGGAATAGGATGTCCCGGAAATATCAATACTTCCGTCTCCTGCCGCCGGTGCGGCTGCCGCTGCCGTACCATCGCCCGCTCCCACAGTAACCGTGGCCGCCCCATTCTGCAGATTTAATGTCTCATCCGAAAAAAGGTACGCAGTGGAAGAAGTCACTTCTATTGTAGACGTTCCTTCCGCAAGTGCTTTAAATACCATATCATAATTCAGTTCTGTCTCTGTCCCTGTACCGGATGCGGACAATGTAACCGTCCCGGCGCCGCCGGATGCATTTGTCCCCCTGACAAATTCCAGTTTCGAAGAATCATAGGATACTGTTACATCGCCGTCACCGATTGCGGCGCCGCCTGCATCCATTTTCACAGTTACTGTAATCTCTTCCCCTACTTTTCCTGATGGATCTGAAAACTGCAGCGTTCCGTCAGCCGCAAAACATACAAAAGCCTGTGAAAATATAATCATACATACACAAATAAATGCAAGGCTCAATTTGTTTTTTACTTTATTCATCTCAATGCACCTTCTCTGGTTCTATTTTCCAGTTTTCCTCTCCTAATACTCTGCTCCATAATCATCATTCCCACCGGATTCCTGTGTATCGTCATCTGTTGCTGTGTCGCCGGTATCGCCATATGACCCATCACCGTTCCCATAGTCGAAACCACTATTATCATAATTATAATCTGATCCGTATGATTCCCCTGTATCACTGTAGTCTGTTCCGCTGTAATCAGTGCCGCTGTCATCATAAGTTCCCGAATTACTATAATCTGTTCCTCCGGCATTATAAATACTGCTCAACTCATTACAAATAGATGTCAATGTAGAAGTCGGCGTATATCCATCCTCTCCAAAGAAAAATTTGTGCAATTCCTGCACATCTGACAAGGCAGAAGTACTGATGACTACGCTTCCCTGGTCTTTATAATCCAGAGAATCTACGTTAAACGGGAATCCCTTGCTCTCCCCAATCTTATACTTACTCACATCTTTTGCATATGCTAAAATTTCAGTTAATGTAAAGTTCGTCTTTACTTTTGAAAAAACCTTGTCAATAATTTTATCTAGTGTAGCAAGATTTGATTTCTGTAGTTTTTGAGCAATTTTTTCCAAAACAAGCCGCTGTCTCTCTGTACGTTTATAGTCGGAGCCGTCTGTAAAACGGATTCTCGCATATGCAGTTGCCTGAACGCCATTCAACGTCTGTAGTCCCGGTTCAGTGACGCCAGGAGATTCCTTTCCTGTATTTTCCATCACTTCCATAATATATCCGTTGATACTATAGCCATTTACACCGTCTATTTCTTCCTGTGTTACATCAATATCAATTCCACCGACTGCATCAATTACGTCAACCAGCGCCGAAAAATCAACCGTTACATAATGCGTAATACTCATATCCAGATTCCGGTTCAGCATCGCGACAGCCTCTTCTTCCTCTCCGTATGCATATGCAGCGTTTGCCTTATAGTACTCGCCATCATCCAGTTTCATCAATGTATCCCGGTACACAGATGTCATCTTAACCTCTTTTGTTTTCCGGTTCAGGCTTCCAATAATAATGGTATCGCTGCGTGAACCCATGGACTCGTCCGTTGCCCTTGAATCCAGGCCAAATAAGGCAACATTCAGATATCCCGTTTCATCGTATTCCAGCTCATCCGAAATACTCAATTTGTCTAAATCTAATGTTCCCGTATTGAGTTTGCCCATCTTGTTTCCTATATAAGCAACTCCGACAATAGCTGCCAATACGAAAATAAGGAGCAAAACGCAAAATCCAACCAGTACTTTCTTTCCGGTTGTCAAGCTGCCTTTTTTCCTCCTTCTGGAAGACTTCATATTCTGACGGCCGGTTCGCCCCGCCGCCTTTCTTCCCGGCTGCGTATTTTTTTTATTTCTGCTCCCTCTTACCGTCCTCTCTGATCCACTTTCCAAACGACGTTTCTTTTTTGCCATAGCCTATCCTTTCTCTTGTTCATATCTTGTCTACTGTCTGTTATCATACACGATTTTTCCCGGAACATCAATATCTTTCATAAGTATCGTATTTTTCCCAATATCTTGGACTCATTGTACATTTCTGAATCAGCCAGCCCGGTAGATTTCTGTAATTCTTTCCCATTCGGTATCCAAGATATTTAAATCCGCTTTTGACTACAAGAGAACCTATTAACCATGGTTTTCTTATTTTTATCAAGTACTTTACGGTATCTTTTACTAATCGAATTCCCTCTGACTCTGATTTCACCTGCCCAAACACCTCCGGATGTTCTGCCTGCGATACTGCTAAATCAAAGTTTCTTTTAAACTGCTGTATACAATTATAATTATGGGAATGTATCACCTTTGCCTCTGCAACATATGCCACACTGTCTCCAGACTGTATCATTTTTGCCGCCATAATCATATCTTCATTAAATATTACCTTTTCCTCAAAACCGCCTAAAGATTCATAAACCGATTTCCGATATGCCGCACATACATCCGAACAGAAGAAGGTCTTAATTCCCATCGTCTCCAAGTCTTTTAATGATTTCACATAACTTTTGCCGGGGTAGTTAAAGGAACGGGTATACCGCTCTATAATCTTGCAGTCGGCATTTGGAAGCTGCCTTGCATACGTGGCAGCAATATTCTCCTGCCCAAACGGCTTCACAAGTTCTTCTATCATCCGTTCATTTGCCGGGAGTGCGTCTTGTGTCATATAAACAAGTATTTCAGCGTGTGACTCCATTGCCCCACGGTGTCTGGTTCCGCCGTGGTCAAACTCTTCCGGCGGGATATGCGTCACCTGTATCTTTTCATCCAACTGATTCAATTCCTGCGGAAACCTGCCTGTATCTGTATCAATGATGTGAATCTGATGTATCGGATACGTTTGCCGCAATAGTTTTTTCACAAGAAAAACGGTATTTTCATCCGGATTGTAGGTCGGTATGATGATATCGACTATCCGGTTCTTTTTTTGATTCTCCCTAATATGCATTCTTATTAATGAATCCTTTCAAAAACGTCATAAGTATAATCTTAATATCAAACCCAATCGTCCAGTTTTCAATATAATACAAGTCATACTCAATTCTTTTGCGGATGGAAGTGTCTCCGCGGTATCCATTTACCTGCGCCCATCCTGTCAGCCCGGGACGGACCTGATGCTTTATCATATATCTCGGAATCTCCTCTTTAAATTTTTCCACGAATAACGGACGCTCCGGCCTAGGTCCCACGAGGCTCATATCACCCTTTAAGATATTAAACAATTGCGGTAACTCATCTATGCTTGTCTTTCTGATAAACTTTCCAATCGGAGTAACCCTTGGGTCATTTTTGACTGTCCAGCCCTTTTTCTCATCATTTTCTTTCTGTACCACCATAGAGCGGAACTTATACATATAAAAAGGCTTGTTCTTTAACCCAATTCGTTCCTGCTTAAAAATCAGCGGCCCCGGATCTGTAATTTTAATAATCACGGAAACCACTGCCATAACCGGTGAAAACAAAATAATCGCAACAACCGCGCCGAAAATATCCATCGTTCTCTTCATCACACGGTTTAACATCCCGTTTAACGGTACATGACGGATATTGATTACCGGCAATCCCTGTATATCCTCTGTATACGGTTTTGTCGGGATGATGTTGTTGTAATCTGGGATAAATTTTGTATGCACCCCTGACTTTTCACACATGTTGACAATTTTTCCAAGTTTGTTATATTCTTCCAGTCCAAGTGTAATTGCAATCTCGTCCAGTTTATTTTCCGGCAAAATCACTTTCAAATCGTCAGTGCATCCGATTACTTTGATTCCCTTATACTCGGAACCTATCTCAATACTGTCATCCAAAATTCCTCTGACGTCATATCCCCATTCCGGATTTGATTTGATTCGGTCGATGTACTCTTCCGCTGCGTTACTATATCCCACAAGGATGATATGTTTAAGATTGTAACCTTTTTTTCTGAGTTTCCGAAGAATGATGCGAAGGATATTTCGCTCTAACGTTTCCCCAAATACATTTACAACCGCAAACACAAAAAGCATCGTACGGGAAATATTGGACTGCTTCGTTACATACAGCATCATAACCAGTGCCATAATACCAATTATATTTGCCTGAAAAATTCTCCAGGCTTCCAATCTTCTTCCCAGCACCCTTTTGGGCACATACAAATGAAAGATATAGTACAACACTAAAAATCCCGGCACAATATAAAGCAGAAGTTTCATATATTCCTGTAAAGACAAGTACCATGGATCCAATTCGAAGATTCCACTTGAAAAACGAATGTACCATGCAAGTACATACGCACATATAATTACAATTCCATCTAACACGACCTGAATCTGATTTAAAAGCCTTTGATTTTCCTTAATCATTACCGCTCTTCCTCTTTTTTAATTACATGATGTTGGGGAAAAGGTATTTTTGCCCCTGGCATCTTTACATTATCTGTAATATCATACAATATTTTCATAAAAAGAACAAGTTAAAACACGGTTTTTACACATTTTTATTCATTTTTTTGTAACATTTTCGTAATTTTTCCAGAAGAATGAAGCTTTTTATGGAATCTTACCTCTGAATTTGCTATAATACAGAGAGATAATTTTGAGAAACGAGGAAACTATGAAGATAACAGTAATCATTCCTAATTATAACGGGAAACATTTTATGAAACCCTGTCTGAAATCATTGGAGAACCAGACCTGTAAAGATTTTAAAATTCTTGTTGTTGATAATCACTCCACTGATGGCAGCATTGAATATATGAAGGAAACTTATCCTGAGATTGAAGTACTCGCCCTGAAGGAGAATTATGGATTCAGTGCAGCGGTGAACACCGGTATCCGTCATGCCTCCACGCCATATGTTATTCTCCTGAATAACGACACTACCGTTGATTCCCATTATATAGAAGAAATGCTGCGCGCAATCGAACAGTCCCCTGACATTTTTTCTGTAAGCAGTAAAATGCTCCAGATGTATCACCCGGAGCTGATTGACAGCGCCGGGGATTTGTATACGCTTGTCGGCTGGGGCATCTGCCGCGGAACCGGGCGTCCTGTTGCGAATTACACGGTTCCGGATGAGATTTTCTCAGCCTGCGCCGGTGCTGCGATTTACCGGAAAAGTGCTTTTCATCGCATCGGATACTTTGACGAATCTCATTTCGCATATTTAGAGGATATTGATGTCGGCTACCGCGCCAAGATTTTTGGCTATAAGAACATGTACTGCCCTGCTGCACTTGTATATCATGTCGGAAGTGGTACAAGCGGTTCCAAGTATAATTCATTTAAAGTAAAACTTTCCGCAAGAAATAGTATCTGGCTGAATTATAAGAATATGCCGTTATTGCAGCTTGTTATCAACTTTATCCCGCTTGCACTCGGATATTTGGTCAAGTATCTGTTTTTCTGCAAAACTGGTTTTGGAAAAGACTACAAAGACGGGATTTCAGAAGGATGGAAAAAACGGAAATCCTGCAACAAGGTGCCGTTCCGATTCTCCCATTTGCCGAATTATATGAAAATTGAGTGGGAGTTAATGAAAAATACGTTCTCATACGCATCTGATTGGTTCCAAAGAAAACTTTTTCGGAAATAATTTCATTGAATAAAAGGGTTCGCTCTTCGTGCAGATACCGGATGCCGCCGGATAGTAAAAAAGTCAGGCAACTGTTTTTGATTGTTGCCTGACTTCTTTTTACGTTTATAGCTTCTGTTGATAAAGAAACACACGTTCAATATATGGAACTCTCTTCTCCGGATAAAAGAGTCTAATTGAATTTCTCCATGTATCCGGGATATTCCGCATGTCCCGTCGCAAAAGATTCCCCATTCACTGTAATCCGGACTTTCTGGCATCCATATGCGTCAAGATACGTGTTACAAATACTACCTATAGAAAGATATTCTCCGGTTGTTCCCAGCGAACTCATATACGTCTCCAATTCTGAAGAGAAATTCAAGTCCAGAACTTTCGCCCCGTCTTTCTCGGATTGTGTAAAAGTCAGTAATTTCACATCGGCAGATACCGCGCCTTTTCCAATCAGAGCCTTTAGGACTTCATCCGGCGACAAAGATTCCAGTTTTATATTCTCTTCAGAAAACCCGGTCGCGTCCCCATTGCTGAAATACACTTTGATTACCGTTCCTGCCTCAACCATATCCGCTGTCTGGCTTTGCCCTTCGTTTTCTGCCGCCGAATCAGTCTTGCCCTCCATGGTACCGCTTGTATTGCCATCAGCGGTGCCCTCCTCCTTTGTATCTGTGCCGGAATTACTTTTTGTGTCCGCATTCTCCTGTTTCGGACTGCCATCTGTATCTGACTGCCTGTCCTTATTGCTTCCACATCCAATCAATGCCGCCGATAATGCAATCAGCAGTACCAATTTTAACCCCTTTTTTAACATTGTATTGAACTCCTCCTACTGTTTCAGTTCTTTCTTATCCAAACAACTTCTCCGGATATACTCCCGCATCAACCAATGCTCTTACAGCCTCAACAACATCCGGCTTATCTTCCTTGTATGTAACTCCGAACCACTTATCTTTTGATTCCAATACTTTTACAGAGAGTTTTCCTTCTTTAAGAAGTCCCCCGATGATAGTTGGGAGCAGATATTCTGCCTTCAAATTACCTTCCTCCACATTTGCAAGGAATTCTTGGAATCCTTCATCCAGAATCCTGAAGAAATTTGGGTGCAGTCCCCACATATTCATAGAAACCGGCGAATCTGCGTCAATCCTTTTGTCGCCGTCCTCCCCTCTTACGACAGCTCCATCTTCTGTTTTTTCAATATTCTGTGTCTCGTTAATCTCTACAAGCATTCCGTCTCCATCAACTTTGCAGACACCTCTTGTCACAGAGCCATTTTCACTCAATGTGTTCTTCAGTACAAAGCCTACCATGCAGATTTCTCTGTCCGCATTCGGATTATCTTTTGTCAGATAATCATAGGCTTCCGCGAATGCCTGCTTTCCATAATAATCATCCGCATTAATAACAAGAAACGGCGTATCCACGATATCTTTACAGCAGAGAATTGCCTGACCGGTTCCCCACGGCTTCGTACGTTCGCTGAAACGCACCTTATATGCTGTAGGAATATCGTCCAACTCCTGATATGCGTATGCGACATCCACTACTTTTTCAATCCGGTTTCCAATGACTTCTTTGAAATCTTTCTCCAGATTCCTGCGGATGACGAATACAACCTTGTCAAATCCTGCTTCCATTGCATCATGAATCGAGTAATCCATGATAATCTCCCCGTTTGGTCCAACCGGCTCCAACTGTTTGATTCCTCCGCCGAAACGGCTTCCGATTCCCGCCGCCATGATAACCAGTGTTGCTTTGCTCATTTGTATATCCTCCTGTTTTATTTTGGGAAACACGCTGCATTCTTTGCCATGCACCTCTGCAATGTGTAACCGGCCGGCTACTCCCCGAGCCCGGCCTCTACTATACCTATCATCTCTTCCAGAGCCCGTTCTTCGTCCTCACCTTCGCAGACAATCGTAATCTCATCTCCACTTTTGATACATGCGCCCAATACACTTAGCACACTTTTTGCATTCGCAGTCAATTCCCCTGTTCTTGTTACTTTTTTAACTGTAATTTTACTTTCAAACTGCATCGCAGTCTTGCAGAACAGCCCTGCCGGCCGCAAGTGCAGCCCTGTCGGATTTTTTATGATTACTTTACCGCTTACCATTTGTATGCCCCCTATTCGTCCGTCGTATCCGTCGTATCCGTCGTATCTTTTGTATCTTCAGTCCCATCTTTTTTTTCAGTCAGAATAACCGTAACCGTTGGTTGTTTCGTTAATGTTACTCCAGAGGCGGTTTCTATTGATACCGGAACATCGTATTGTCCGGCTGTTGTATAATTTTTCAAATCAATGGATGCCGCATTTTTTATATCCAGCGTATCCAGCTCTTCTTCCAGTCCGGTAAATGTCAGCGTCAGATTCTTATCAGATGCAAACGCTACTTTTAGTTTATCTGAAAGATTTTTCACCTGTATCGAATTGACAAGAAGTTCAATCGTCTTCGCACCCTTCTGCTCAATCTGAACCGTTACAACTACGTTGTTGGCAGTCTCATCTACCAGCGTGACGCCTTCCGGCAGATACGGCAGAATATCTACCGTAAATTCCCTCTTTTCGCTTTCTCCGTCTATATTGACTTCGTCCTCCGGAATCTCAATGCTTTCCAGATTCTCAAGTACATCTGCTGTACCGCATACCTGTACACTCTCCGGTTCGCTGTAGTACCCTGTATATGCATATCCGTCTGCCGGAGTTCCGGAAACATGGAAATCCAGCCCCACATTCTTCTTATTCAGCATCTGCACATTCACACTGATACCCTTGTCTCCAAGGTTGTTGCTCAGTTTCGTCTGGTCTACCACGTTGCCGTTTGCATCATAGCAAATCAGTTCAGCATCCAGCACACCGCTGTCAGACATACCGGAAATACTGATTTTTGCCGTTACTTTTGCAATGCTGTTTATCAGCGATTCCGGACCACTGATTGTAATTTCCTTCGGATTCGATGTCATCTCCCCGACAACATATCCATCTCTCGGCGTTCCTGTCGTGCTGACAGAAATCGGGAACTTCCTCTGTGTCACATCCTGTAGGTCCACCTGAAGGTTCGTTGGATTCGTCTCGGCAGACTGGATACCACCCTCATATCCCTGTACCGTTGCCTGAATCGGAACCAGATACGTGTTGACATCCATCTGGCTCAGATCTGCAGTTGCTGAAATATTGTCTTTCGATATTTTAGAAATAACAGAACGTGTTGCATACACCGTAACATTTACCGTATGTGTATCGTCAACAATCTGATAAACCTTGCCTTTATTTGTCACAACATCTTCATTCGTTATCGTAACCGGAACATCTCTGTATACGGCGCTTACGACCGGATCATCCGCATTTACGACAATCACCCACAGTACAGCGGCAAACAAAAGTGCCATAATTTTAAGCCCGATATTCTGGGTAAATTTATACTTCTTCATCTTTGCGCCGTCCTTTCCGTATAGCAAATTTCTTGCCCTCTGAATTTCTATACTGGATTTGTCCGAGCCTTGTCTCAAGATAATCCGGTGTGACGCCACGGACAAGCTGTCCGCCCATCGCAACAGAAACCTGTCCGGTTTCCTCTGAGACAACAATAATCATTGCGTCGCAAACTTCGCTCATGCCGAGTGCCGCCCGATGCCGTGTTCCAAGTTCTTTACTGATTTGCATATTGTCGGAAAGTGGAAGATAGCAGGTTGCGGAGGTAATCCTGTCCCCGCGGATAATCACTGCGCCATCATGGAGCGGAGTATTGTGCTCGAAAATATTTAGTAACACCTGCGGGGACACCTTGCAGTCCAGTTCGATTCCGGTCATCTCGTATTCAGTCAGATGAATCGCCTGTTCCACAACAATCAATGCCCCTGTCTTTACGCGTCCCATATCAAAACAGGCTTTCACGATACCTTCGACAGTATCATCCGAAAACCGCTGGTTTTCCCGGTTCCTGTCAAACAAAGTGAAATTGCTCAGCAGATTCTTTTCCCCCAGCTTTTCCAATGCCCGCCGGAGTTCCGGCTGGAATACGACTACCGCCGCAATAGCAAGCACATTGATAGACTCTTTCGCCAGAAAAAGAATGGTATGCATCTGCAAAACCGCAGCTCCCAGAATAAACAGTCCAAGCATAATCATACCACGCAGAAGCATCCATGCCTTTGTGTTTTTAATCCAGAGCATAATCTCATATACGATTGCTGCTACAATCAAAATCTCTACGATATCTGTGATGCCAACATTCGGAAAATAGAATTCATGAACATATTTCTCAAAGAACAATTTTATCGCCTGCTGCACATCATCACCTCCCCTGTGATATCATAGTTTTATTTATTGTTAGAGTCATCAATTCCAAGTTCTTTATTCAGGCTTCTTGTGAGAAGAATATCTTCCGCATGCTCATTTTTCGAGTAATTTCTATTTCCCGCAGCCGCCACATCGTCATGTTTTTTTAATATTTCCGTATCCTTTTCTGAGTTACCTTCCGGCTGCCCGGTAATCTGTTTTACACTTTTCTCCGGTGCAGTTACTGCCAATTTGGGAACTGCCTTTACATAATAATGATATTCATCATCTTCAAACTCCAGATATTCGGTCCTGTTATAATCTACAGATAAGAACATGACCTCCAGTAACAGCCCCACTGCAATTGCTGCAACCGCGCTGAGAATCAGGCTGACATAGGCGATGTGCATGTTCATCACAACATTTCCCACAATACACATCACAACAGCAAGAACCGTGCCTGAAACCGATGCAATCTTCCATGAATGGTCCGCAGAACGTGTCCGGACTCCATAGACAAGCAGCACACACAGGATAACGACTGCCATCATCAACAGCATTTCTTTATTGGTCAGTACCTGTTTCGTAAACGCTGTCATGACTTCAATAATCTTACCTGCGCTTCCTGTCTTAAACGAACTGGAAGAAGTTTTCACAATGTGGAGCATATAATAGCTGAATACCCCGCATACTGTAGGGACCAGATAGATTGGTCCTGCAAGCAGACCGACTGCCACCGGAACAACCAATGGCAATTTTAATGTGAAAGCGACTGCTACCAGCAAAACCAGCCAAGATTTTCCTGCTGAGAAACGGAAATAGAATATGTACATCAAAAGGAAAAGCAGGGCGGCGATAACCGCAACTCCCACTGATAATGTATACAATTGTAATAAGACAAGTGCAGTTGCAGCAAATACCATGATAATCAGCGGCAAAAATGCACATACAACAGACAATCCCAATGTGCAGATTGTTGTAGATGCAGCTTTCATGAAGCCGATGTTGGAATTAATCAGTCCGAAAACAAATAATCCAAGTACAAACTGCAACCCTCTGATAATATAAACAGAATATTTCGCATATACCTTCTGTAGCTGTTCTCTCCATACAAGAATTGTACCCATAATCCCCTACTTCTCCTTCTCTTCATATTTTCCCAAACGGGACATATCTCTATAATACTTCTTCACGCGCTGCTTTGACCGGTTATGCTTCGCTTTGTAATAACTGCTGGCACATACCCCGTAAATTACAATCAGTATGATATACCCCAACACTGTCAGTGCGAGAAGAACCACCATCTTCATAATCGTCAGATTTTTTAATATGGCATCCATATTGCAGAGAACAAACAATCCTCCTGCTATTGCATACCCAATGGTAATCCATAATATTGTAATCAGAGTGTTCAGACTTGCATAATCTTTTTTATAATAACTGCTGATTTTCATGTCCTGCCTGGCATTGGTTTTCTCATAAGATGCCATCCGGACCATCAGCCTGATCTTTCTCTTATCTAACATTTTCACCCTCCCGGTATAAACATCGCTCTAAAACATCATTTTTAGTATAGCATATACTCAAAGACCTTGTCCAATGCTTATAGTTAAAAAATACACTTTTTGAACGCCTGCTTTTTTCAAAACCTTTGCAATGCGGTGAATGGTATTTCCCGTTGTGTAAATATCATCGACAATCAACACATTTTTACATGGTTTCCATGCAGACGATACACCAAAGGCTCCCTTTAAATTATTCTGCCGTTCCATATGATTCAGTTTTTTTTGCGGTCTTGTCTTCCGGATTCTGTAAACAACCTGATTGTTGACAGGAATCCCTGTCAATTGCCCCAATTCTTCTGCAAGCAGCTCTGCCTGATTAAACCCCCGCCTCCTCCTTTTGGACGAATGAAGGGGAACCGGCAGGATTATGTCTATCCCGCTGCGTCTGAGCCAGCCTCCATATTGTTCTGCCATTTCTCCGGCAAATATCTTTGCATAGTATCTTTTGTTGTGAAATTTGAATTGATAAATCCCATGGGTGACAGGTTTCCGGTGAATCCAGACGCTTCTCCCCTGATTGAACGCATACTGCTGCCTGCGGCAGTCCGCACAGTACTCCTGCTCCACAGTCTGCACAGGTTTGCCGCATCTCATACAGCGCGGTTCCCGAATATATTGGATTTGTTTTCTGCAGGAATCACAAATCCCTTGATTCGTGATGTCCCCACAAAAAGGGCAGACCGGAGGATATAGAATATCCAGAAATTTCAAAATTCCTGAATGCGCTCTGCAAGACTTGTATAGCGATTCTGTTCGCTTTTGTTTTGTATCATTTCCTGAAATACATGCTCACTCCCTACAATTGTCAGACATTTTTTTGCTCTTGTGACCGCGGTATAAAGCAGGTTCCTGTTGTATAAAAGCCGTGGTCCCTGCAACAGCGGGATAATAACTGCCGGATACTCGCTTCCCTGGGATTTATGTACAGTGATTGCATATGCAAGTTCCAGCTCCTCCGTCAGTTCAAACGGGTATGTCACTTTTCTGTGTTCGTCATACTCGACCTCTACTGTCTGGTCAAAGGAATTGATATCCGTTACAATCCCCATATCCCCGTTGAAGATTCCAAGCCCCTTGTCTACCGTCAGTCCGTATTTTGTACGGACTTCCCACTCAAGCTGGTAATTATTCTTTATCTGCATGACTTTGTCACCCAGCCGGAAAATGCGTCCGCGAATCTCCTCCTCCGGTTTTCCGTCCTCCGGGGGATTCAGATATCTCTGTAGGATGGAATTCAGCCGTTCCACTCCGAGAAGTCCCTTTCTCGTCGGCGTCATGACCTGAATTTCATTCTGCGGCGCATCCACATATTTCGGCAGTTTTTTCTGAATGAGCGTCAGAACCACACGGATAATCGTATCTGCGTCCTGCCGTTTCAGAAAAAAGAAATCGCGGCTCCTATTGTCCAGCGTCACCGGTTCTCCTGCGTTAATCTTATGTGCATTTACGATAATGTCACTTTCCCCTGCCTGCCGGAAAATCCGTGTCAGAGTTACTACATGAAACCGCCCGGAGGAAATAATATCTTTTAAAACACTTCCCGCCCCGACAGACGGCAACTGATTCACATCTCCTACCAAGACAAGGCGTGTTCCTTCCACAATGGCAGACAGTAACGCATTCATCAGCGGTAAATCTACCATCGACATCTCATCAATAATTATGACATCCGCCTCCAGCGGATTCTCCCTGTTCCGCATGAATCCATTGACATTGCCCTCTTCCTCCGGATTGCCGCTGACCTCCAGCAATCGGTGTATCGTCTGCGCCTCATATCCCGTCGCTTCCGTCATCCGTTTTGCCGCTCTTCCAGTCGGCGCCGCAAGCAGAATCTGCATTCCTTCACTTTCGAAGAACTGAATCATCGTATTGATGGTTGTTGTCTTCCCGGTTCCCGGACCTCCCGTCAGTACGAGCAGGCCATGCTTAATCGATTCAATTACCGCACGGTGCTGCATCACATCCAGTGTAAGATTTTCACGTTCTTCCACCCTCTTCAGACGCTTTTCCATCATATCTTCCGGCATCGGACAGTCAATATCCAAATCATGCAGCATCCGGGCAACATTTAATTCCAGATAATAATAATGTGCCGGATAAACCCGCCGTTCTCCGTCTTTTTCCTTCATCACCGTTTTACGGTCAATACAAAGATCCATGACATATTTTTCTGCATCCTGAATCTCCACCCCTAGAATCTGTGATGCTCTCCGGACAAGTATATCCTGCGGCAGATAGATATGCCCTTCTCCTACAGCCTGCTGCAATACATAAAAGAATCCGCTCCGGATTCTGAAATCAGAATCCGACAGGATTCCAATTCTGGACGCAATCTCATCCGCCGTCTTAAAGCCTACACCTTCAATATTATCTGCGAGCTGATATGGATTTTCTTCTAACACCTGATACAGCCTGAAGCCATAATACCGGAAGATTTTCACGGAAAGTGCCGTCGGAATGCCATATTTCTGCAGATAAATCATTGCTTTCCGCATATCTTTCTTTTCTTCTACCTGCACGGCAATCTCTCTCGCCTTGCGCTCACTGATTCCCTTAATCTCTGCCAGTCTCTCCGGCTCTTCCTCAATAATACGAAAAGTATCTTCCCTGAACCTGCGCACAATTCTGGCTGCAAGCGCCGCACCTACTCCTTTGACTGCGCCGGAACCAAGATAACGTTCGATTGACCGCAAATCTTCCGGCTCCTTCAGCTTACAGGAGCTGACCTTCAACTGTAAACCATATACACTGTGATTGACATACTCGCCTTCCAGTTCCAACAATTCTCCCTCATTGATAAAGTTAAAACTGCCCACGCAGGTCAATTCACCGTCATCACACTCCATGTTAAATACGGTGTATCCATTTTCATTATTCCGAAAAACGATATGTTCCACATATCCGGTCACTGTTTCCATAATATCTGCTGCTTTCTATTTTCTATCATTTGTTGTAACTGTTCAGAGTCATGCGCATCTGCAACGGTTTTAATTCATAAAACTTCCACTCATAAACTCCGCGTACTGTCCGGTTCCGATTGCAACTACTTTCAGTGGATCTTCTGCCGTAATCGTATGGATTCCGGTCCGCTCTTCAATCAGCTCCTCCAGCCCACGCAGCATCGCACCACCGCCTGTCAGCAGGATTCCTCTGTCCAGTACGTCGGCAGACAACTCCGGCGGTGTCTGTTCCAGTACGGAAATCACTGCTTCCACAATCTGGCTGGTTGTTTCTTTCAGTGCCTCTTCCGTCTCTGAAGATGTCACGGTTACAGTCTTCGGAAGCCCGGTTACCAGGTTCCGTCCCCGCACCTCCAGCTTTTCTTCCTCAACGAGAGGATAGGTTGTTCCAATCTGAATCTTAATATCCTCTGCAGTACGCTCCCCGATGAGCAGGTTATGCTTTTTCCGCATATACCGCACAATTGCTTCGTCAAAATCATCCCCCGCAATCTTGATGGAAGTATTGACAACAGTTCCTCCAAGCGAAATCACCGCGATGTCAGATGTTCCGCCTCCTACATCTACAATCATATTTCCACATGCTTTGGAAATATCAATTCCTGCTCCGATTGCCGCCGCAACCGGCTCTTCGATAAGGTTTACTTCCCGCGCTCCCGCTGCAAACGTCGCCTCTTCCACCGCTTTTCTCTCAACTTCGGTCACCCCGCTCGGAACGCAGATACTGATTCTTGGTTTCTTGAATGTCCGTCTCCCCAACGCCTTCTGCACAAAATATTTAATCATCTTCTCCGTTACCGTATAATCAGAGATTACCCCCTGACGCAGCGGCCGGACTGCTATTATATTTCCAGGAGTACGTCCCAGCATCAGCCGGGCCTCCTCCCCAATTGCTTTTATCTCATTTGTATCTCTGTCAAATGCAACTACCGAGGGTTCTTTTAAAACGACACCCTTCCCTTTCACATAGACCAGAACACTCGCGGTTCCTAAATCTATTCCGATATCCACAGACATATAAACGCTCCCTTCTTTTTTCTATCCCTTATTTTCTGTCCTGCTTGTCCTGCCGCGAATCCGCGTACGTTTTTCCTTTGTCTGTTTTTATCTGCTGCTTCAGATAACTTTATCATTCAAAGTTGCATTCCTTAGTATAATCGACTTTCCCCAAAATGAAAACCCTTTTTATCGTTTTTTTATATCTGTTTTTATATAAATTATTACATATGATTACCCTTATCCAAAATCGCATCAATGTATTTTCCGGTGTACGATTTTTCACACTTCGCAATTTCTTCCGGTGTACCACAGGCAACCACGGTTCCTCCTTTGTCACCACCCTCCGGGCCAATATCAATGATGTAATCTGCGGTCTTTATCACATCGAGGTTATGTTCAATGACAATGACTGTGTTTCCGTCATCAGTCAGTCTGCGCAGAATCTCTGTCAGCTTGTGCACATCTGCAAAATGCAGCCCGGTTGTCGGTTCATCCAAGATATATACAGTCTTCCCTGTACTGCGCTTGCTCAATTCGGTAGCCAGTTTGATTCTCTGCGCCTCTCCTCCGGATAATTCCGTGGATGGCTGTCCGAGACGGATATAAGACAGACCGACATCATTCAATGTTTCCATCTTTCTGCGGATACTCGGGACATTTTCAAAGAACTGTACCGCCTCTTCGACTGTCATGTTCAATACATCGTAAATGTTTTTGCCTTTGTATTTTACATCCAACGTCTCTCTGTTATACCGCTTTCCGCCGCAAACTTCACATGGCACATAGACATCCGGCAGGAAATGCATCTCTATCTTGATGATACCGTCTCCGGAACATGCCTCACAGCGTCCGCTTTTTACATTGAAACTGAATCTTCCTTTCTTATATCCGCGTGCCTTCGCATCAGGTGTCGCTGCGAACAGATCTCGGATCAGGTCAAATACACCTGTATAAGTCGCCGGATTCGACCGCGGCGTTCTTCCGATTGGAGACTGATCGATATCAATCACCTTATCCACCTGTTCCAAACCTTCGATTCGTTTATGTTTTCCCGGAATGGTACGGGCACGGTTCAGTTCCTTAGCCAGCTTCTTGTACAGAATCTCATTTACAAGAGAGCTTTTTCCCGAACCGGATACGCCGGTAACACATGTCATAACTCCAAGCGGGAATTTGACATCGATGTTCTTCAGATTGTTTTCCTGCGCTCCCACTACTTTGATATAACCCTTTGGCTTTCTACGCTCTTCCGGTACCGGAATCCGCTTTCTTCCGCTCAGGTAATCTCCTGTGATAGAATCCTTACACTTCATCAGCTCCTCGGCGGTTCCGACTGCGACAACATTTCCTCCGTGCTCGCCCGCGCCCGGACCGATATCAACAATGCAGTCTGCTGCCAGCATTGTGTCTTCATCATGCTCGACAACAATAAGTGAGTTTCCCAAATCTCGCAGCCGTTTCAATGTAGCAAGCAGTTTATCATTATCCCTCTGATGCAAACCAATACTTGGTTCATCCAGAATATATGCCACACCGACCAGACCGGATCCAATCTGGGTTGCCAGTCGGATTCGCTGTGCCTCGCCGCCGGACAATGTCCCTGTAGCTCTGGCAAGTGTCAGATAATCCAGTCCCACATCCATCAGGAACTGGATCCGTGCTCTGATTTCCTTTAGAATCTGGTCACCAATCAAATGCTGTGTCTCTGTCAGTTCCAAAGCGCTCAGAAATTGCTGGAGACGTTCGATTGACATAGACGTAACCTCTGAAATATTTTTTTCACCGACAGTAACAGCCAGCGAACTTCGTTTCAGACGTTGTCCTTTACACTCAGAACATGGCGTGATATTCATAAATGTCTCGTACTCCGCCTTGCTCGCTTCCGAATGTGTCTCCCGATACCGCCTCTCGACATTCCGGATTAATCCCTCAAACTCAACATCGTATACGCCTTCCCCCCGCTGACCTTTATAGCGCACCTTGACAGATTTCCCGTTTGTACCATAAATCAGGACATCATGAATCTTCTTCGGATACTGTTCAAACGGAGTATCCAAATCAAACCCATATTCCTCGCAAAGCGCAACAAGAATCGCATTGGTAAAACTGCCTTTGTCCGCACAGGACTGCCATCCCATAACAGCAATTGCACCTTGATTGATACTCAGGGAAGCATCCGGAATCATCAATTCCTCCGAAAACTCCATCTTATACCCCAGTCCAAAGCAAGACGGACATGCGCCAAACGGATTGTTGAACGAAAAACTCCTCGGCTCAATCTCATCAATGCTGATTCCACAATCCGGGCAGGAAAAGCTCTGGCTGAAATTCATTGGCTCACCTCCAATAACATCAACAATAAGCAGTCCTTCCGCAAGGTTGAGCACACTCTCGACAGAATCTGTCAGACGTTTTTCGATTCCGGGTTTTACAATCAAACGGTCAACAATAATTTCGATATTATGCTTGATATTCTTGTCTAATGAAATGTCCTCCGACAGCTCGTACATATTGCCATCCACACGCACACGGACATAACCACTCTTTTTAGCGCGTTCAAACAACTTTGCATGGGTTCCCTTTCTTCCGCGCACGACCGGTGCCAACAATTGGATTCGGCTGCCCTCCGGGAGTGACATAATCTGATCTGCCATCTCATCTACCGTCTGTTTTTTTATCTCCTTTCCACATTTTGGACAATGCGGAATTCCCACCCTCGCATACAGAAGACGAAAATAATCATAAATCTCCGTCACCGTACCCACGGTAGACCGCGGGTTATGGTTCGTGGACTTCTGGTCAATGGAAATTGCCGGGGAAAGCCCCTCGATACTCTCCACGTCCGGCTTTTCCATCTGTCCGAGGAACTGCCGCGCATAAGAGGACAGAGATTCCATATATCTTCGCTGGCCTTCAGCATAAATCGTATCAAATGCCAACGAAGATTTTCCGGAACCACTCAGTCCGGTCAGCACAACTAATTCATTTCTCGGAATGTCCACGTCAATATTTTTCAAATTATTCTCATTTGCGCCGCGTATCTTGATATACTGTCTGGCGTCCATTTTTTTGCCCATCTTTAATCTCCTGTTCTTAATCGCCCAAATCATTCAGCGTCTTTTTCAATTCTATCAACCGGTCACGCAGCTCTGCAGCAAGCTCGAAATTCAGTTCTGCCGCAGCCTTCTTCATCTTCTTTGTCACATCGGCAACTGTTTTCTCCAGTTCCTGCCTGCTCATCGACTCCGGTTCCTTGTCCATTCTCATCTCAGAAGTATCTGCCTTCTGTGAAATGCTAATCAAATCCCGGACTGCTTTTTTAATCGTCCGTGGCGTAATGCCATGTTCCTTATTGTATTTCATCTGAATCTCACGGCGCCGTCCCGTCTCGTCAATTGCCATCCGCATCGAATCTGTCACCATATCAGCGTACATGATTACATGGCCTTCCGCATTTCTCGCGGCACGTCCGATTGTCTGAATCAGGGATGTCTCTGAACGCAGGAATCCTTCTTTATCCGCATCCAGAATCGCCACAAGCGTAATCTCCGGGATATCCAGTCCCTCCCGCAAAAGATTGATTCCAACCAGCACATCAAATACATCCAGACGCATATCACGGATAATCTCCGTCCGCTCCAATGTGTCAATATCAGAATGCAGATACTTCACGCGAATCCCGACTTCCCGCATATAATCCGTCAAATCTTCTGCCATTCTCTTCGTCAGTGTCGTTACCAGCACTTTATTCTTTTTGGCAACTTCTTTGTTCACCTCGCCGATTAAGTCATCAATCTGCCCTTCCACCGGACGCACTTCCACCTCCGGATCAAACAGACCTGTCGGACGGATTACCTGCTCTGCACGTAACAATTCATGCTCTTCTTCATATATCCCCGGTGTTGCGGACACAAACAGAACCTGATTCATCTTGCTTTCAAACTCTTCAAAGTTCAGAGGACGGTTATCCTTTGCGGAGGGCAGCCTGAATCCATAGTCCACCAGCGTTGACTTCCGCGACTGGTCTCCATTGTACATACCGCCAATCTGCGGAACTGTTTTGTGGGACTCATCAATCATTATAATAAAATCATCCGGGAAATAGTCAATCAATGTATATGGCGGCTGTCCCGGCGCCAATCCCGCCAAATGCCGGGAATAATTCTCAATTCCGGAACAAAACCCGGTTTCCTTCAGCATCTCAATATCAAAATTTGTCCGCTCCGCAATCCTCTGTGCTTCCAGCAGCTTGTCCTGCCTCTTGAACTCTTTCACTCTGTCATCCAACTCTTCTTCGATTGCTTTTATCGCACGGTTTATATTCTCGCGGTCTACAACATAGTGAGAAGCCGGGAAAATGGCTGCATGCTTTAATTCATCTTTTATCTCTCCTGTCAGGATATCAATTTCTGTAATCCGGTCTATCTCATCTCCAAAAAATTCTATTCGAATCGCCATATCCTCCGCATTTGCCGGAATCACTTCCACTACATCCCCGCGCACCCGGAATGTACCACGGTGAAAATCCATATCATTGCGGTCATACTGTATCTCAATCAGCTTCGCCATCAGTTCATCTCTGTCCTTCTCCATGCCCGGCCGCAGGGAAATCACCATGTTCTGATAGTCTGTCGGACTTCCCAGACCATAAATGCATGATACACTTGCCACAATAATCACATCCCGGCGTTCCGTCAATGCCATCGTGGCAGACAATCGCAATTTATCAATCTCGTCATTGATTGCCGAATCCTTTGCAATATAAGTATCGGAAGATGGGACGTAAGCCTCTGGCTGGTAGTAGTCGTAGTAGGAGACAAAGTATTCTACGGAATTCGATGGGAAGAATTCTTTGAATTCTCCATATAACTGTGCCGCAAGCGTTTTATTATGTGCAATGATCAATGTCGGCTTGTTCAATTGGGCTATGATATTTGCCATTGTAAAAGTCTTGCCGGACCCCGTAACCCCTAGTAAAGTCTGGCATTGGTTGCCTTCCTTGAACCCTTTCACAAGCTGTTCGATTGCCTGTGGCTGGTCTCCTGTCGGCTGATATGGGGATTCTAATTTAAAGATTTTTTCTTCACTCATACACATTTCTCCCTGCATTTCTATGAATACTCACATGGTAATTACACGAATTTTTCGTGTAATTGCCATGCGCCTTCTATTGTCAAAATCAAAAAACACACATTTTGTTTTTTATTATCGTTCTTTCTTAGAACAAATGTTCTTATTTCATTTTATCCTATGTGTTGTTTAGTGTCAACTCTTCTTTTTAGGATTTTGTTGTATTATCCTGTCCGGGTTTTTCTTGTACGAAAAGAGATAATCAATTACCCTTTGCCTCACAAAATATGCTTTGATTTTTTTGAATTTTTAGCCTTTCCGCTGCAAATTATCTTTGCTTCGCGCGAATTTTTATTCAGCGTTTTTGAATATTTATTCAAATCACAACTGAAATCATCCCCGCTTTAAAGATATTTTGAGTTCTTTTATCATTCTATCTCATATTACTCTCCATATCAATCATCCTTTAAAATACCGCCTGCCTTTTACAACAACATCGCCATCTCTTCTGTCAAATCCCAATCCCATATTAGCATTTCTTTATCAGGTTCCGTAACCGTAATGTCCGGCTGGCAGTCCCTGATTAATTCTTTCATATCGACGTAATAATCTGCAGTAAATCCTTTCTTAGTATGTCCAAGTGTTTTTGAAACAGATTTCAATGAATATCCAGCTTTTAAAATTGTTGTGGCATACGTATATCTTAATATTTTCCAATTCATATACGGCAAATCATGCTCCTGAATCAATTCCCGAAGCTGCTTCCAAAGATAATTGCTGGTCCTTGGTCTTCCATAGGATGAGGAGTAAATATAGTCCAAATCCTGAAATTCTGTTCTTCGCCGGCTTCTTCTCCGTTCATATCTTTTTCGTTCATTCATAATTGCATCAAAAACCATATCCGGCAAATAAAGTTTCCGTTTACTGGCAGGAGTTTTTAGAGATATCTCCTGTTTTGTATATGTTTTTAAAGCAACTTCTGATTTTTCCACAGTGTTACTTCTGCCCAATTGTCGCTGTATATGAATTGTCCGCGTTTCATAGTCAATATCACTATATTTCAATCCTACGATTTCGCCTCTCCTCATTCCCATTAGAACCGCAAACATAATCGGAAGACCGATTTCGGTATCTTTTGACACATCGACTAATTGTTCAATTTCATTTATTGTCAATGCTCTTTTCTCTTTTCTTTGTACAGGCTCTTCTATTTCTCTTCTCCATTTAAGACCGGTCACATAATCTTCTTCCATGTATCCATAGCGAAATGCATATTTTAAGGCTGTTGTTAATACGCCTTTTACAATTTTCGCAACGGAAGGATATTCGCTATACGCCCTTTTATATATCCTTTTTATGTGATTCTTTCTCAGTTTTCCCATTGCCAAATCACCATATAAAGGTAAAATATAATTTTTGATACTGTTTCTATAAGAATTGTAACTGTTATACGATAATGTTGCTTTTTTTATATCTTCTAACCAAAATTCATAAAAATCTCTCACCTTAGTGTTTGCATATACCGGATATTTATTGCTGTATAACGCTCCTATTATTTTTTCTCTATCCTTTACCGCTTCGCGTTTTTGCACATAACCGCCTTTTTGCTGTTTTACAATCGAATCGTACAATTCAATTTCTATATCAAAGCAAAACTTTCCACGCCTTAATTTAACTTCTCCTACATTCCATTCCACTATTCCTACCATTACAATGTACCTTTATCCCCCAATATTTGATCAATATACTGACAATGCTGTGTCACATCTACCAGCAGATCAGAATAACGTTCATATGTCTCCTCAACTGAACCATATCCCATTAATGCGGTCAATTTCAGAAAAGATATTTCTTCTGTTTTTAACATCATTTCTGCATACATATCCCTCAAATCCTGTGTTGTCAGAAGCGGCATCCCTGCCTTTTGACAAACTCTTTTTACTCCTGCATTAAATGACGCCAAACTTCTGTAGTCACCATTTTTCTGACAACAAATCAATCCCAGATTTTTATATCCTTCCCCACATAGAAATGCCTCTTTTCTTTTTTGCTCCCCACGTTCCTTCAACTGCTCCATAATCACTTCCGGTACTTTCAATGTCCTTTTTACATTTTCCATCTCAATCTCTTTTTCTACCGGTCTGCATGTATATTTCCCGTCTTCCTTTTTTATATATTCTCCAACAACGTGCCGATGATTTGTCACTGTATTCTCCCGGAAATTAAAATCTTTAAACTTCAAGGCATAGACCTCTCCCCGTTTCATTCCACAAAACATACATAAAAGAATTTCCAAATACCATTCCGAATATCTGGCACTCCTCATAAACTGTAATTTCTGCTGTTCATTTAATATGTTTAATTCTGTCTTCTTCCGTCTTGGTCTCTTACAATCTTTCATAGGATTATAGTCAATCAAACTATCCGAAAAAGCGTCAGACAAAGCCATACTGAACAGTTCATATAGTTTTAATCCGTAAGATTGTGCCCCACAAGAAACTTTTCTGATTGCAAAGTCTATATAATTCTCATTTACGGCACACAGCTTAATTGGAGGCATGTACGGAAGTGCCTGGCCTAAAACATATTGATACACCTTTTTTGTATTGGATTTGAAACATTTCTGCTGCAACCATTTTTTCAAATAATCAGTCAATTCTATACTGGTATCCTTTCTTCGTTGCAAAGCTTTTTTCTGTTCTTCAAACCGCCATACATATTCTTCATAGCTTTTTTCCGCTTCCTTTTCTGTCTTAAATCCTCCCTTCTTTCCATATCGGACAATATAATCTTCATCATACCAGCGTGTCCTGTGATACCACGATCCTCTTTCAAAAAATGCTGTTCCGTTCTTACTTTTCTGTGCCATAAATCGTCTCCTTTTCTTTTGATAATCGTTAATAAGATTTTTGTATTTCCAAGCCAGAAACATAAAAAGACAACCACTTTACTCCATGGTTGTCCTCAAATGAAAATATTCAATTCATCTGTATGCTCTTATATACAAAATGCTACAATATCATTGTATATTGGGCAAAATCATTTGTCAATTTCAAAGCAGTCCCAGTTTGTGTCAAGTAATCATTGGCAACTTTTTCTTTGTTTTTCTCTCAAATGTTT
>X357_Northern_Tamandua__coassemble_367_pt1 | contig 33538 bp, 44 predicted proteins | sample X357_Northern_Tamandua__metabat2_low_PE_004 | metagenome-assembled genome bin X357_Northern_Tamandua | reverse complement strand
AATCCCAATATAACCGTTTTCATGGTTATGGGTAATGGTGTAGTCGATTGGGGTTAATTCCGTGCCGTTGTTTACGATGGTCGCTTTCAATATACCATCCCCGTCCGGAGCGGCGGTGAAGGTCTTTTCTACCGTGGAATGCTTGTACGGGTTCGTGCAGTGTATCGTATACTCCCCGATTACATTCATCCTCCCCGCATCCACATCCCCAATGTCGCTTACCGTCCCAGTAAAATACTTGTCAGGCTCATCATGAAAGATGAACCTGACCTGCTCTTTGTCTAAAATATCATTCAGTTTGTTGAATTTTTCTCGGAAATCCTCTGGACTGCTGCAAGTGAGCCGATATTTCACTGTGATTTCTCTTGTCGGATTTCGCTTTTCGATATACTCACTTCCAGACATGTTTCCAATCTGTTCCTCCGTGATTTCATTTCCAAGAAGCTCCCTTCCGGAAACGTTAAGTGTTGCGTACCCACTTATCACATTTTCAATGTATACCCCGTCTATACTCACCGCCTCGGCGGGCAAGCTGTTTTCGGATGGCTGTTCGTTTACATCTATAAAATTATACATACACTCACCTGATTCCCTTAATTCGATTGCTAATTTTCTGCAATTTCTCCAGCTCGTCCTTATCATACTTTGCTGTAGCCTTCGAGACTTCACGGCCATCGATGTTCGAAGTTAATTCCAGATATATCTTATAATCAGCACTGTAATCATAATCATCATTTAAAGTCATGCCGCCAGTTCCTGCGAATTGTAGCTCCATATCGTTGTATCTTGGGAGCTTTGGCATTTGCACAAGCTCTTTTGCCACGTTCCTTGCAGCTTTTACCTCGTTTTTAATTCCATTCACCCATCCAATGCCGTACCATTTACCAAGCTTTGTGGTAACTTTGGAGGGAGAACCGATTTTTGCTTTCGCCACAATGGCCGCATCCGCAGCCGCCGCTAACTGTGTTGCTACTGAGCGGACATATCCCAACGTACTTGCCATGCCATTTGCAAATCCCTGCCCGATATAGTACCCACTACTATAAGCTCCGCCCCGAGCAGACCCCAGAGCCGCCACAATGGAATTTGTTATGTTACGTGCAATCGAAACCGCCATTGAACCTCCGGAACGTAATCCGGAATTAAATCCGGCCATGTTTTTAGACGCTATGGACGGTAATTTATTTAGTCCATTCTGTACGCCATTACTGAATCCGCTTCCAACTTCCTTCCCAGAAACCGTTGCTCTTACAGCTGCATTTTCAAAACTATTTATCATTAAATTCATCGCAACTGTAGCGGCAGCCGTAATAGCTGCGAATGCCACCAGCATTGGACTGACATCTAAATTTGGTATCTTTAATCCAGAAAATGCCAATGTAATAGCTAATATGCTGGTGGAAGCTGCAAGAGCTGTTCCACTAAGTTGCGAAAGCAATCCATTGAGCATAGCTGTTTCGAATGATGCTCCGGTAATTGCATTTCTGATTCCTGCCATCCCGCTTGCCGCACTCTGTAGTCCATCCCCTTTGCCTGAAATCTCACCGAGCCCCATCGCTACAGCCCCAAGGGACTTTGCGATATCTCCTATAGACAGACCTGCTATCATGCTAATTCCTTCTGCAACACTTTTGAAACCAGTTCCTGCATTTTTTGCTGATTCTCCAATTGCACTGATTATGTCTGCCACTGCCTCCAATACACTGGTGAAACCGCCGCTGATTGCATCTATTACTCCAGAAACCCCATCTGCTATTGTCTTAAACCCGTCACTGATAGAATCTACCACCTGAGATATCACATCTCCTGCTGTGGTCATCACATTACACAATGTGTCCCCTACAACGGTTACTACTTGAGATACTGCATCTGCTATTGAGCTAGCCATTTGTGAAAATGTATCTCCCAGTTGTTTTACAAGCGGTGGCAATGCCGATATAGTTCCCTCTGCGAGTGCCATACCGGCACCAACGGCAAGTATTGTCAGCCCAAATGCAATCATTCCCGGAATGGCTGCATTTAGTGCACTCCCAAACAACCCGAACACAGCGACAAGCCCGGCTACGACAAGACCAAAGGCTCCCATTGCCACAGCACCTTCAGTTCCTGTTTGTGCAATTGGCGTCATTGCGAGTGCCATTACAGATACTGCGCCAGCAAATACTGCAATTCCAACTGCACTTTCCTGTAATTTCTTTCCCATACTCCCAAGTATGATTGCTAAGCCTCCAACAACAACGCCAAAGGTAATTAACGGAGGGACTGCTGTAGTCCCCAACGATGCCAACGGTACAAGCGCAAGGGCGAGTATGGATAGCGCCCCAATAATAAGGGCGATTCCGCCGCTCATCTTAAGAAAAGCGTTTGAAACCGCATTAAGTTTACTTGGAGTGGTTTTTACATTTTTAAGAAGTGACATCATTCCGAAACTTAATATGGTTACCGCACCAACCAATCCGGCAAGAACCCCCACTGCCAACGGTCCCGCATCCGCAACTGATGTAGCTGATTGTGCAAGTAGATAAAATCCTGCGCTTACCGCCAGCACTCCTGCGCCAAGCATCATAAAGGATTTCGCGGATGTGAGCATTTTCTTAGAACTTGCCCCACTGGATTTTCCTACGGCATCCTGTCCTTTTGCGACACCAAACAGCTTAGGGGCAATTTTGCTCAATCCCATCTTTGCAAGTCCGCCAATCGCCCCGGTAAACGCTCCCACGAATGGGGCTACAGCCTTTACAATTTTGAACCCCCTGTAAGCAATGTACAGTTTCGGCAATTTCGTTATCAATTTCGCAATTGTATCTGAATGTTCTTCACAAAATCCGGCAAATGTTTTTAACGCATCAGTCGCTACCCCGAGTCCATCAGAAAAACTTTTGATGTTTTGTGGAGTTCCGAACGCACCAGTTAATTCACTCAGTGAATCTCCAATTGCACTAACTGCGTCTCCAAAAGCAACTTTTACCTCATCGAAATCAGATTTGAACGCCATCCAATACGGACGAATTTTCGCAATTGCATTCGGTATATTCGCATTCAGCCAGTCGAACCCTGCACCGACCTTTTCATTAAATTTATTTATCGCGTCAATAACCGTGCTCTTTGCAAAGGTATCATATAAGCCCATCATCCCGCTTACTGCTGTTGCCTGCAAATTACCCATTGCACCTTCGAATGTTGTAACAGATGTTGCCGCTTCTTTCGCAAGGTCTGTCATACCGATATTATTCATTGCCTGTCCGAGCAAGTCTGCCGTAATCGCACCGTCTTCCATTGCTTGCTTGAAGTCCTCACCCAGTACTGGGTTCAGCTTGATAAGTTCTTTCTTTAATCCCCCGGCAAGTTGTGGGCTTGCATTCAGAATTTGGTTCCAATCCTGCGCGTGAAGAGCCCCGGCAGCCATCGCCTGAGAATAAGCAAGCCCGACTGCGCTGAACTCCTTTGCGCCACCGCCGAATACTGCGACCGCATTTCCGACTGCCTCAGTCATTTTATCGGCGTCCTGAATTCCATTTGCTGACAATGCCCCAAATGTGCTCATGACATCCTGCAATGAAAATACGGTTTTGTCCGCATACGTTTTTAAGGTTCCGGTTGCTCCTGCAATCCGTTGTATCTCAGATTCTGCATAACCCGAGAACCGCATTGCCTGTTGCAATTTCTGCATAGAGTCTGATGTCTCAACCGTTTCATTTGAAAGACCTTTTACACTTCCGGCAATTGCGGAGAATGCTTGCTGTCCAGCCCCCATCAGCACGCCGAACCCAAATCCGCTTTTCAGCGTGTCTTTTAAATTATTCGTATATCCAAGGGCGCTTTTCATTGTTGAGGAAAAATTCCTATCTACTGCTGAAAGTATAGCTTTTACTGAAAAATTACCCACCCTATGCGCCCCCTTTCCTTAACAGATTTCCGATTCCGGAAAAACGTTGGCTCTTCTCTTTGCCTTTATTCTTTATTTTTTTCAACTCTTTTTCATAGTCAAAGAACTTATCGAATCGGCTGTACACTGGCTTTTCCTTTCGCTTTCCTACCTTACGCTTCGCCTGTACCGCGAAATTGAGAAAAGCCTGCCAGTGTGTCTGTCGTTCCTCATCGACACATTTCAGCTGGTAGGCCTCCATCAACAACTCATATTCGGGAATCGTCAGTCTGTCTACTTCGGCAAGGCTTTTAAATCCAAGATAGCGGAAGCAGTTTAATGCCACATTACGATAAAACTCTTCGATTGTTATGCCATCGCTTCCATCCTCATCTTCTCCATTGCTTCCTGCTTCGCCTTCGCTTTCTCCACTTCTTCGATGACATTCAGAGTCGCATTCTTGGTAGCATTTGCTGTCTTTAAGAAACCCAGTGTTTTTTCAAATACCTCATCTATATCCGTATTTTCATCGTCAATGAATAAATCCAATGCTTTCTTAGTAACTCGTGGATCGCATCCTGCGTTCGCAACATCAATCACCTCTACAAGAGCCTCTACATCACTATCCAGTAATCTTGCAACGGTATATCTCAGTCCGACATTCTGCTTTACGTCCTTCATTCCATCTACCGGGATAGACGTTCTTTTATTGATTTCCCTCAAAAATCCCATACCAAAATTAAGCGGTACAACCTGTCCATTCATTTCTAATTCAAACATACTTCTTTACCTCCATTATAAAAGAGAGCCTGTTCCCAAGCTCTCTACTCCATTGCTCCCGTTTCTTCCGATTCTGTAATATCTTCCTGCATCATACCTGGTTCTCCACTTACAGATTAAACCTGTGATGATTCCTCCTCTTTTGTTGTATCTTTAAATACATAAGCAGCAAGTTCCTGCTGTTTTTCCGTAACCGTTGCATAGCCATCCTTACCTGTTCCTTCAATTCCGAAATCCAAAGAAGCCTCTGCATGATCCTCTGAATTGGAAGAGAGTTCAAAGCTGGTAGCATACCCCTGAAAATACTTCGCCGCAAACTTACCCTTGTTTTCTGTTTCTGTTCCCGGCTTATCTAGATTTACTTCCCAAATCTCAACTTTCTCACCACTGTCGATTGCTTTTTCAAGCTTGCCAACCATCTCATCATTTTCACTTGCGAAAAGTGCTGTGGTGCTTATTTCAGTTTCTACTTCTCCCGGGACACGAATAGTTCCGTCTTTTGTTGTCACCGTATCGGCATCACGGGATTTCGAACGACTATTTTCTGTCGTGAATGCCATCGCTGTCGCAGGGTTCTGCTTTGCCTCTTTCAACAGCCGATATAAATAAATAATTCGATTACCTTTAATTACGCCCATGTATATTTCCTCCTATAAAATATCAAATACTAAATTAATCATTCCCCGCCAAATCGGCGGGGAAACTGTTCTATCCTGTGTAATTCGAATGCCGGAGTCATTCACTCGGAGCGACACCTTGTAACCATACGCATCCCGGATTGCAATTGCATATGTGAACAGCAATGCACAAATGTTAGATACGTTCTTCCGGTTATCCTCTTTATCCCACACATTCAGGTTTATTGTTACTCTTGAGAGTGTACCGTTCTTTGTTCCGGTAAAACCTGTATCAGAATCCTCAAAGTCGGCGAACGGATATCCGACATCATTCATCGGTCGGCTTTCATGGACATTCCCTTCCACCATTTCAGACAGCTTTTTCCACAAGATATCATGTATCGCCTGTTCTGCTGTTTTCACGCTGTCCACCTCCTATTTCACCAGCTTTCGCATATCCTTCTCAAACTTCTTTTCCTGCTCATCCAAGGCGGGCTTTACAAATGGTTGTGCTTCCATAAATCTCGTACCTCTTTCCAGATATTCGGAATACTCTGTAGTTGGTCCGGATTCCGCCGTCATTCCGTTATCTACGATATCAAGCCCGATACTGTCATGTGTCGCTCCGGTTTGATAACCTTTCTTAAAGTCTGCGTTTCGCTGGATTTCCTGCTGTAACGCAGCGCCGTTATGTCTTACAACACGCTTTACATCGTTTAACGTCACGTTCTTTTTAAGCTGTTTCTCCAACTTTTCCAGTCCCTCAATCTTAATTCCCGCCATTTTCAATCACCACCAGACTTTGTTTATCACTAGGACATCGCTCTGTGTCCACAGTACACCGTTTTCCGTCAAGTTCAATAAAGTCATAGGCTGCTTTATAAGGACGCTGTAAGCGCAAAATAAAGCGGTTTGCTTTCACATCACCAAATATTGCCTGTTGCCTTTCCGCACTCATATGCGTTACGTTAGCAAACCTCTTCACCTTAACGACCTCGCCCTGTATCCACTCTCCAGTATCCGGGTCATAATGTTTCTCATTCTCCTTCACAAAATAGATAGGGTTCTTATATCTCATAAAAATCTCAGCCTCCCTTTCGAACTATCTTTCTGCTGCTCATTCCAAGCTTGGATAGCTGGGAGATACGGGGAGATATCATCCCCATAGGTGATACTCTCCCCTTCCTGACTATATGAAGACATCCCTTCGTTGCCAATCCGGTTGAACCTTGCAACCGCCATCTCGCCTACAATATACTCCAAAGCCGCCGGCACTTTTTCGATTCCGGAAGGCAAGTATGACAACACCCGTTTATCAGCATTTTGGATGATAAGGCTCAGCCTTTTATTCAAAACCTCATCATCCCAATCCGAATCACCCTCTGAAACCCCCAGAAGAATCTTCACATCATCCAGCACTGCCATCCTTCGCCACCTCCATATTAGGCTTTCGCATCAGCAACTACATCACCGGATGCAACCGCTTTATAACTCTGGTCGCATTCTACAACTGTAATATGGTTTCCATCCGTTGCAGTGATTTCAGACACACCATCCCACTTTGTCCAGTTCTTTACATCCATGCCATAGGTAACTGTCGTTGCGGAAGAGGCGACCTTGTACTTATACAGATTGTTAATAGATGCAATCTGAGGCTCTACTGCGATTGCTGTTTTTCCTGACTCGCTCCCTTCAGCAGATGTTAAGGTAAGAGTTCCAAGTGTCTGCGTATCAGAGCTTCCTACTGCAATATATGCAATTGCATCCAAGTATTCGCAGAACAGCCTCAGACCCATGATTGCGAACATATCAGAAATCGCATGCTCATAGTTGCCCTGTGCGTGGAATCCAATAAATCCGGTTGCGGAATCTGTTGTGTAGGAAAGCCCTGCCTTTACAAATTCTGAATCTGCCGGGTCTACATAGTAAGCAATCATGTTATTTAATGGTGTCGCAATTACAGTATTCTCTGGAATCCGGCTTGAGATAAATACAAGATCTGCGCCAAGGAAATTCTCGAGATACTGCATTCCAAACGCTGTCTGGATTGTGATATCTGCGGCTCCCACATATTTGTATACATCAAGTGTATTAACCCACACTGCGATACCAGTTGCAGTTCTTTTCATCTTCTCAAATTTATCCTTGACTCTTCCGATAGCCATTGCAATTGCCATCTGCCATGTAGATTCATGTCCTACTAAAGAGCCCATTTTTAACTGGGAGTAAAACTTGTCCAATACCACATTCTGCAAATCTGCTTTAAATTCCTCATCCGTCATTTCAACAGCAGCATCATACCCTTTCTCTGCAATCGCCTCAAGAGATACACCTTTTCGGTATTTCTGTATTTTGATTGTATCAAAATAATTTTCTTCAACCGTATACCGAGACATTGGAATCTCTTCGCCCTCGTCAACATCTCCCGATTGAAGCGTACCTACTGCCTTTTTCGTCTTCAAAACAGAATTATTTTCTTTCTTAATCATTCTGGTAATTCCCAGAATATCCAATAATGCCTTCATGTTTTTTCCGAAGGAAGTTACGAAATCAATCTCTCGTGCTCTTACCTGAATCTGAGCTTTCCCTGTCATATTATCCGGTACGCCAAATACCTGAAGCCCTAATTTTTTAATGTTATGCATATTTCTTCTCCTCTTTACTCAAATAATGTGATATTCTCGGCAATCATCCTCTGACGTTCGGACGGATTTTTGATTGCAAGAATCTGTTCCTTGGTTACAGTTGGTTTTCCACTCCCTCCCGTTGGTGCAGGTCCTTTCAGTTTTTCAGTCACGGCAGCTTGAACCGCACCTTTAAAGAGTTTTGCAAAAGATTCCACCGCTGCCTTTGTATCCGCGGCATCCTCCGTAACGAGATGTGCCAGAAGTTCATCCGGAATATTGATTTCTTCATCGGATAACATCTTTCTTGCTGTCTTAGACATATCTGAAAGAGTATCTTTCCGCTTATAATCATCAAGCTCTTTCTGGAGCTTCTGAGCTTTATACTCTGCTTTCTCTTCTTTTGTCATCTTCGCCAGCTTCTCCGCCTCTGACAACTTGTCATCTGTCAATGCCTGCCACTTTTCACGAGCATTTGCCACGGCTGTCTGCGTCTCTTTCTGAACTCTACGGTCAAATTCCGCCTGATTTCCCTCCAACTTCAAAAAATCGTCAAATGACATTGGTTCATTTCCACCTTCTCCGCCCGTTCCAGTTCCGCCGTCGTTTCCACTCCCAGACCCGCCGCCATCTCCTTCTCCTGCGAATACCTGTAAATTGCTCATTGGGATTCTCCATGTGCTATTTTTATGTTTCATTGCTTTCATCCTTTCTGCCCCGGCTCATTGCCACTGCCCAAAGCCGTTGCTTCGAATCGTAGTTTCGCGTCATTTCGGACACATCAGTTACACAACCCGGACATAATCCTGATATTCATCAGCAATCATGACGATGCCAATGAAAAAGGAATCCACCAGAGTCTTTGCTTTCTCCGATAGATCCCTATACTTTATATCAGCCCTTCCGGGCGATATTTCATATTCTACTCTGTCTTCTGTTAAATCCTCTATGGATTTAATCAGAGATTGCATCAGGGCTGTTACGCCGGCGCAGACAATGTCCTGTCCTTCTAGGGCATATCCTGCGTGACCGCTTATCGTGATTCCATCCCTTCGGATGCTGATATCAATCAATATTTACCACTCCTTTGCTTTTGGGTCGTTCCCTGCTGGTAGGAAATAAATGGATTACGACTTTCTACGGATAACCGCTTGCCATCAAACGCAACCACATCACCAACTTTTGCAATTTCATTTCCGATTCTCACTCCTTTCAATTTTGCGGTGCCATCAATAAAATGGTATATGAATTTTATTGTTGCATAATTAATGCGGACTGCCAGCCAATCAGGAGCTAACATGTCCGCATCTTCTGTTACTGTATATGATTGTTTCATAAGCAGTCAACTTCTTTAAAAGTCTTGAATATTTTTGGCGACTGTATCGCAAACCAATCTACAATTTCCTCATTTTCTGCCCACGCCCCCATATGACCATATGTATTCGATGATAAACCACTCTCATATAGAAAAGCATGAATAATCTCATGCCTAAGGTTTTTATTATGCAACCTCTTTTTCCCCTGTTCAGTCATATCCTTATCATTGTTTAGTTTCACATATATTGCTCTGTTCTGTGAATTGCACAATGCGTCTGCTGTTTCCTCAAAATCTGATAAATGCTCTGGGTACTTTTCTACGAATTCAACAGTGTATTCTGTTCCCATAATATCCACTTTTCTATCCTGAAACATTTCTTCCTCCTACAAATAAGCATAATAAAACCACCGGCCAATACTGACTGGTGGTCACTATTCGACAAAATCTGTTAATGGCTTTCCGATTCGAAGCGCCTTTTTTATATCTGCCACATATTCATCATATTCATCTGCTCCATAATCAAGTTCCATGTGTCCAAATGGATATACTCCAAACATATCCCAATATTTCTCATTCAGCTCATCTAATTCTTTTGTGCTCTTTCCATGCCACATTATTTCATCACCTTCTCTAATCGACCTATGATTTCGCTGTAACAATCGGGGAATAGCTCTTTTGCCATATCTAATGGTTGATCGCCCAAAAACAATACCCTTCCAAACTGAGCAAACGTTTCCGCTTCCACCCGATTCTTTTTCTTCCAATATTCACCATCGTGACCAAACCCTAAATTAATATTTCCGCCAGACATACCATTTAAAACATCTGAGACTCCTCGATATTCTTCACGCAAAACTAGTTGTTTCTTTCCTTCTTGAAACTTCTCAGGATATTTTAAGTATAACATCTCTTCAATACTCTTTCCATATCCTTTTGCAATATTTTGCAATCTTCTATAATCTGATATTACGGATTCATTCAGTAATCCATTAGATGTTAAACCGTAAGTAATGTCAATCTCATGCATTAGCTCATGTGCCAATGTATCAGTACTAGCACCTTTCGCCAAATACAGTGTCTTATCTTTTGCAAAATAACTTGATTTTTTCCCCTTTGCTCGCTTTATTGTCACCCTGTCAATAGATTGTTTAAGCAACCCCTTTACATCTACGTTTTTAACAGACTCAAGTCTCTCCTTAAAATCCTTTTTCTGTTTAGAAATTCCTGTAAACAATTCCGAAATGTTTTTTCCAATATCCGCTTCAAAAGAATTATCCTTTTTCAACCGTTCCCACTCTTCCGTGGTTCCGCCTTTATCCAGAAAATCAAGCCACTGCTCATATTCTTCATCGTCTTCCCATGCAGCCACGGAACATCTGCAATTTGGGTGCATCGGCGGAGCATTTCCCCCCGGTTGTGCTTTATCAATGTCGAAGTGTTTTCCATCAATTTCTTTGCAGATATCACACGCAGAACCTAATGCGATAAACTCATACTGGTCAAAACCGTTTTCTTTTAATGAACGTAACTGTGCATCCGTTTGCACTCTGGCAAGTTCTGTCCTCATCAAACGCTCTGCATCAGCCTTACTTACACCGAACAGTCTTTCCAGATGTCGTGCAAGCTGTCTCGGATTTCTCCCTTGTATCATTCCAATCTGCAGCAGCTTTGACAGCTCCGCTTTCAGCATATCCTGATACATCCAAATACGGTCAGAAAACTTTGCATTGTGAAATGACGCATTCACAATCGAATGCGCAGCCTTTGCATTATTATGGATTGTCTTGCCAAGGATTCCCGCTTGCCGTTCAAATTCATCCAGAGTCCGTTTTGTCAGAATCTTATCGAAATACTTCTGCAATCCGTCAAATCCATCTACCAGTTCCAAGCCGATATTTGCTTTCAGCATCTCCAACCGGTTAATCTTCATCGTCGCATTGTACAGTCGCATCTCCGCATTTGCTTCTGCTGAAAAGTTCTTCTCCTTAACATATTTGGCAGCCTTACGTTCGTAGGCTTTGATATCAGCTTCAGACACACGTTTCTTCGCTTCTGCCAGAGTAATTCCTTCTTTCTTAGCATACTTTGCATAGAATCCGTTTATCTCTTTCTGAATCTGGTCCATCATGTAATCGTAGATTCCGTTTATCTCTTTTGCATATTCAGCCTCGGTCTTGAGGTTCTTTTTCAGATTCTGCTCTTCCCGCTGCCTCCAATATTCTTTACTGTCCATTTACAACTCCCCGTTCAATATCTGCCTAGCCTCTTCCTTACTCACACCTATCGCTGTTGCAATCAGATTCACCGCCTGCCATTCCGTAAGGCTGCCTGCTGTAAACTGCGACATAATCGCAATCAAGCTCTGCGTCTGCGCACCATTTAACTGCTTACCCTGTACGGTTGCATTGTCAGTTATTGCCCCCCATCACCGATAGCTTGCGTCTGTTTTCCGAACAAGCTGTTCATAACTGCGTCTGACCGTGTCTTATCTTGCTCGCCATCCAACCTGTCCATTTCACCCTGTACATTATCTACAATACTGAGTACACCAAGCTGAGTCTCTCTCGATACAATACCTTCCAGATTTCCGGCTATCTGGCTTTCCTCCAATACATTAGCGGGGAAGTTCGGTGTGAAGTTGTAATGCAGTTTTACCCAGTCATCTTTCTTCATACCGGACACTGGATTGCTGAATATAAGCATATATCTCCTGTTCATGCCAGACGTGAACTTGCGCTCTTTATTCTTCTCCAAATCGCTCATAGCCTGCAACTTGTATTTCAGTGCAATTCCGGAAGATGTCCCAAAGTTCTCATCCGAGATGTTTGATACCATGCTAATTTGATATATAAGCCGTTCCAGCCTGTCGATTAAATGTTCCTGTGTATCATCTACGTTTGGTTTCTCCAAAAAACCTACTTCCGGGCAAACCTCACCAGTATACTCAGTCAGGTTAATAACCCTGTTCTCTCTCATATCCTTCATGCTGTCTTCATCCAGTTCCACGCCAAGTACCTTTAAATACGCATCAGCGAAATAATCAACATCATTTGCCTTTTCAGATATCGCTTTATTGTATGAATTAATCATGTTAAGCACTGGTTCATAGATTCCCATCTCCTCTGCGTTCTCCACGAACTCTGTTGCCGGGACGCCATTAAAACCATGTTCTTTTTCTCTGTCTTCCCACTCAATTTGCCCTTTCTGAACAAACCACCTGATAACCCTTTCATCTGATACACTTCCGTGCAGCACCCCATCAGAATCTGTGTACAGCCGTACGAAATACCGTTCCCTATGTAAAATCGAATCATCTCGAATCATAAAAGCGTCCATTGGGCTAAGATATGTGATTCCAATCTTTCCAATTTCATCCACATAATACATTTCGTAACCCTTGCCATAAATGCTGCATATCTTGGAAAGTTCCGCATTGTTATCATCTTGGTCATTATACTGGTCAAGAAATTCTACATATTTTTTTATTTTATCATCATCACCATCAACCGTAATTTTAATGGGGTGACCTATAACAAATCCGTTCATTGTATCCACGATATACTTTGCAAAGTTAACCGCAATTCTGTTGTCTGGTTTCCACGTTGGCTTATCTTTCTGATAGAATATCGGATAATCTGTTTTATATGCGTCTATCAGTGGTTTATAGCGGAATGTACTTTCAGATGCATGATTACTTAAAAACTGTCCAAGCTTCGCATCTGTTAGTTCTTCATTTACGGGTAATATATACACCTTATAGTCCTCCCTTCACTGGGTTGTATTTTGCTTTGTTTTCCATCTTTCTTAGCAGGCTTGCCGCCGAGTCTGGCGAATCATCATGCTCAGCAAATTCCGAATAGTCCAAAATCTCATTGATGTATTCCGGGTCTGTGTCTTCCAGCCAAATAATATTCTTCCAGTTGCTCCGTAGGTATGTAGATATCTTTACGAACTTATTCATGGACTCACTATACGGATTCACATGATAACCTAGTTTACCGAGTTCCTTGGCAAGATATCCTTTATCTGCATTCTTCTCGCAGGAGATGGAACCAGCTCTCAGGAACCTATGATGCATTCCAATCTCGCTCAGACAATCATCCACATGTTTATCCCATCGTTTACCAAATCCAATAATGCGTCCATCCTTCAGCCTATTAAATATCGTAAATGCTGTCCCATCGGCACCATCATACGCTGCATCAATATGGGATAATCCACCATAGATAAGTTCTTTCTCCTTCGTGAACTTCGGATTCTTGAACATTGCATCCTTATCCGCAATATGCTTCAACTCATAATTGGCAGCGAATAAACTGTCGCTCATAGACTGACGGAGCTGTTCTAGCTTCTCTCTGGTAATCAATCCTGTGGAATAGCAATCATACCGCTTTACATTCGGCATAATGGAGATTGCGTCCTCCTTGTGCCACGGCGTTCCTGTATTGATAAAACGACCACCACGATTACAGATGTTCTGCAACTCCATGTACTGCACCTTTGTTCGCTCACGCTCTGCCTTGCTGATACGGTCCTTTATGTTGACAATATCATCCGTAATAACAATATCAGCGTGCTTACCAGTGATGGATGTCCCGATACCTAGCCCCACCACTTGGCTTACGCCTTTGGCAGACGTGCAGAGGTTTGTATGAATCTCTGAATTGTTGGCTTTGATAAGCTGTAAATCCGTATCGTACAGGTCATACACTATCTTCTGTAATGCTCCGGATTGGAGAATCTTCTGCGACTGGGTGATTACCTCTGACACATCATCGTCTGTCTTCCGGAAAAACATCACATTTTCATTTGGCGCAATCACTGTATGGATTGCAAGGAACAAAGATAAATCCGTAGTCTTGTATGAACCACGATGAGCCAACAGAGTCTGGTCTTCATCAGCATACAAAAAAGACCTTAACCACTCATTGTGTAAAGTAGTCAGGTCTTTGAACCCTACCCAATGTCCGATTTTATATGGTTCATTCCACAGGAGGCTCAGAACCGCTTGCTTTCTGCTGTTCAAAATATACCTCCATTTCTTTGATGGAATCATCAATGGCTGGGGTCTTGATGTCCAGCTTGTCATTCCACATTCCAAGATGCCGCCCGAGAAGTTCTAGCGCTTTCTCCTTATCATTCAGCTTTATCTCGATACCGTTTACCCCTTCTTTAATCCCAGCAATCGCCCGAACCTGCCCTTCTGTCATATCCGATGTATTCTTTATCCTCACAACACCATTTACAATCTCAACATAGTCTGTTGCCCTTGCAAACGCACTGTATGCCAACTCCTGCACAACCATGTCCTGTGTCACCTCTGTACGCTTTTGGCGTTCTTCCATGCGCTCGGAAATATATTTTGCAACGTTAGCATTTGTTAGCATTCTACTTCCGTTCGCTCTCGCTGTTTCATCTTTCTTCACAGACGGATACGCCACCCGGTAAGCCCGAGTGGCATTCAAGTCAATCAAGTACTCATCTGCAAATATCTTCTGTTTTTCTGTCATCAGGCTCACCTCCTTGTTTTTTCACCATAAATACACCTCAGGTTCAAAGAACACCGAGGTGTATTGCAATAGTTATTTGATTATTGCAGCTCTAAATTCACAAAACCATAGGATGCATAACCCTCTGATGTCAGCTCTATCTTCAGTGTAGTTGCACCTCCTAAACTAACTTCTAACGGCGTTAACGGCGTCTGCGCATCTATTGTATATTCACCGCTCAAATTATTATCCAAATATATTTTAACATTACAATTACAAATGTCTGAATCATCAATTCTGCCGACATTAAATTTAGCAACACTATATTTTCTATCTAAATTCAGTAGCACAAAAGAGTTATGTCCATTCAATTCAAATGCATCAATATACTCTTTTCCGCCTATCTTTATTCCAGTTCCGCCTTCTGAAGATTTGTATGTATTATAATTATAACCATCATATAGCACATCTAAAAATTTTACATTACTTGCTTTTACTTCATCACTTTTCTGCTGGTTGCTCGCTAAACTCTCTTGTAGTTTCTTATTACTTTCCTCCAAATTTTCCTTCAATTCTTCGTTATCTTTTTGCATTTTTGTGTAATCTTCGACAGTTACTTTTTCCTTTTCTCCTGATGAATTTGTAAAAACTAGAGTGTTATTATTAACATTCTGGTTCATATTTAGGTTACTGGTTATCAGCGATCCCCCAACACTTCCTGCGATAACACCGCAAATCCCGGTTATTAAAGCTGCCTTTATACTTGACTTCATATAATCCCTCCATTTCCCTTACACTTGAAATCATTTATATTTTACAGTATTTACCAAAATATAACAATACAAATTTCCAATTTTAGACTATATTTTCTTTAGTAATTTGTAAACATATCAACAAAAAACGCCCCGTATTTTCTACAGAACGTTCTTCGTTGCTTTATGAGGGATTCGGGTTTGAAAAACACCACCACCGGAAGCTCCAGCTCTTTACCTTTGCTTCCGATGATAGCATAATATCACAGGTTCGAGTGACATGGAGTGCCATCTTTTACAATTTAAGATGTCCAAGTGCTTTTCCATGCACTCTGTGAATCTGTCTAAGTGAGTAATCCATATCCCTTGCAATCTCCCACCATTCCAAACCTTTTATGTACCGGTAAAACAGCACGTCTCTCTCATCCTCATCTTCCAGCTCTTTAATCCGTCCAGAAATATCATTGTACGTCTTTACCTGCTCCACACCCTCGTAATACAGCTTATCCTCTTTCTCCCGTAGCTCCGCAGCATATCCGGACAAATCTCCCTGTCCAGAACCATGTGGCATACCATCATTATTCATGGATGGGTACATCTTCATGTTCCGGATTTCCTCAATCTCCGACTCAATCCGTTTAATCTTCTTACCATGTTTCCGGTATCCCCGAAGATAAGCCTTCTTTCTTTCATTCTCATTCTTTACATTGTTTTCTTCTATCTTCGCCACTAGCATCCACTCCAATCTTATACCTCTCTGCCAAATACTCAGCCACGCTCTTATGCTCTATCTGCTCCCCCTGCACCTGTACCATCTTCCTTGCCTGGTACGCCGGGCGGTGGAAGTCAGCTAACGCCTTTTCATCCGGCTTACGCTCCGCCATATGCGTGGTTTCCTTCTGCCGTATCACGGCTGCCTTCTGTTTCCGCTCCCGCTCGTTCTGTCGTTTCCGTCTCATGTTGTCTCACCCCTTTGTTTGTTCTGTATATGGTTCTGGTAGTGGCATCCATGCATATATACGTCGTATCTACTCATAATCCCTCCTATGTTAAATCTTAATTTAATCTATCAAGCGGACAGCTCCCGCCGTACCTGATAACATCACACAGATGCTCCTCATCTGCTGTATCTCGATATTTGCAGAAGTTATCGCAGATATCTTCACTTACTTCTAGAGTAATCTGCATAATCGACTTCCGGAGACTTGCCGGTTCATTTTCTGTTTCTTCTACCTTTGCCAGCTTCTCCATAGCTTCCTTGTGCTTGCTCTTATCTTTTATCACGGCAACTCCGGCGTGCCGTTCTGTTAATCGTTCCATGTTGTACCCCCACTAAATCCTAATTCCACACATTTTCCAAACAATCAGTGTGAAAGAACACATCCGTCCTCCTCTTCGTCCGGACATACTCAATTTTACTCATATCGTCCGATGCGTGTATCTCGCTATGGCAACCGGGGCATGTCACCGGCCCCCAGTGTTTCAGCAATATTTTTTTCTTCGCCTCGTCTGTCACTTGTCCCCCTCCTTAATCCGCTTGATCCTTGCTTTCAGTGATTCCATTACCCAGTTCTGCACGTCATCCTTTTTGCTGAGCGCCTGCATCACGTCCTCATCCCGGGTCCCGGAACAGACCAGATGGTGGATGATTACCCGCTCTTTCTGTCCCTGCCGATGCAGACGTTTGTTTGCTTGGGTATACAATTCATAGTTCCATGTAAGGCCGAACCAGATTACATGGTTCCCTCCCTGCTGTAGGTTCAGTCCATAGGCGCTGCTCGCCGGATGGGTGAGAAGGATATCGATCCTTCCCGCGTTCCAGTCGTCCTCATCCTGCGTGGTTTTTAGTTCCCGGATCCGGAGTTTTGTTTTCTCCAGTTCTTTCAGGATCCTTGTTCTGTCATGCTGGAAATTGTAAAATACCAGTGCCGGTTTTCCCTGTAGGGATTCAATCAGCTCCATAAATGCCTCAATCTTGCATCCGTGTATCTCATGCACATTATGGTCTTCGTCATACAGCGCCCCATTCGCAAGCTGTAGGAGTTTATTGCTTAGCGCTGCCGCACTGGTCACGCTGATTTCCTCTTCGTCTTCCGGAAGTTCCAGCACCATCTTCCGCTCCAAGTCGTGATAGGCCTTCCCCGCCTTACCGTCCAATACAACCGGTATCTCATGGTATACGATTTCCGGAAGCTGCAGGTAATCTTCTGCTTTCATGCTGATGCAGATGTCTGATATCTTCTGTAGGACGCTTTCTTCTGTTCCGGGTTTCGCCTTGTAGTTATAAATCACATTGTTCCCCCGGTCCCCTGGATCGAAGTACCTCTCCCGGAACTGGGTATACCGTTTTCCAAGTCGTTCCCCACCGTCCAGTAGGTATAGCTGCGCCCACAGGTCCTCCAAGCCGTTCGGTGACGGTGTTCCGGTCAGCTCTACAAGCCGTTCGATATGCGGTCCCACGCTCGCAAGTGACTTGAACCGTTTTGCCTTATGGCTCTTAAAGCTGCTTGATTCGTCTATGATGACCATATCAAACGGCCAGCTATTCCGGTAGTAATCCACCAGCCAGCAGACATTCTCCCGGTTTATGATATACAAATCCGCCGGCGTATTCAGCGCGCGGATTCTCTTTGCCTTGCTCCCAAGTACTGGGGAAACCCGCAGCATTTTCGTGTGATCCCATTTGTCCTTCTCCTTTGTCCAAGTACCTTCCGCAACTTTCTTCGGGGCAATCACCAGAACCTTCCGGACCTGGAACCGGTTGTACTTGAGTTCCTTAACCGCCGTCAGAGTCGTAACTGTTTTCCCAAGGCCATTAACCCATATCAAGAAACAGGCCTATTTTTTTAGTCTCGATGATTTTCTTGATACAATGCTGCTGATAGGCATGTGGCTTGAATATCATACGGATCCCGATTCTTTTTCGCGCCTCTTTTATTTCGCTTCTTCTCAAGCCTATCTCCTTGGTAAAAGCAAGAACGTCCGGAACGGCCGCCTTGGACACGCCCATATGCTCAAAGTATCGGCCCAGCTCCAATTCTGCGCTTAAGATATTTTCTTCGCATAAAATCTTTTCCACATCATTCCTCCTGCGAACCTCGCGTAACGCGTTATATATATATATATATATCCCCATTAGGTAATTTAGGTATATTAGGTGTATTAGGTATATTACCTAATTTACCTATTTTTTTATTACTATAGGAAATTGGTTTACATAGTTTACATTTGTTAAAAATACTAGTGTTTATGTGGTCTTAGCCGTGAACTTAGTATGTAAACTTTCCGATTTTTTAAGTTTTCGTGGTTTACATACCTGTGTAAACCATGTAAACCAATTTTTCCATGCTGTCCTCTAATTAGGTTCACACCCTTTCAAACCCTTTTTGCGCTCCATGTGGACCATATCTTCTTGTACCCTTGTTTCGTTTCCACCCTTTTATCGATCCAAGGATCGAATTGATTTCCCTGCTATCCGTCCTCTTCATGAATTTCAGATCTCCGTTAAAACATTCCGTCCATATTTCCGTTGCACACACTTTATCCCGTTCTACAAGCTCTGTATCCTCCGGCAGATGCATGCCGCCTGCCAGAAACTGCCGACGCTGTGTAAGACTTAAAGAGTCCCAGTTTGGCGGTAGTTTTCTATCCAGGAAGTCCCGTATCAGCCCCTCCTTCCCGGATGCCTCCCTGTGGCTGTCCTGCATATCCTCTGCCAGCTTTTCCACATCTTTTGGTAAATATAGGGGTTCTCCAAGCATCCAGTATGTATAAGCCTCCGCCCAGATTTGGTCAACCTCCTGCGGCAGCTCCTGCCACACCGATTTCCTTGCCGGATGCACCCCTACATCAACGGGCCAGAACCTCCGGTTGCCCGTCATATCCTTCAGGAACTCCTCTTCATTGCTTGTCCCGAAGAACACGCAGCGCCTTGGATATTTGTTCGTCCTGCGCCCATATGCGGCTCTGTAGATATCATCTGTTTTACTAAGGAACTGCTTGACCGCATTGGTCTCCTGCTTGGTCATTGCCGTCAGCTCCCCGACTTCATTGATCCACGTTCCCTGAATCAGCTCCGCCGCCTCTTTCCCCTCAAAACTTGTCAGGGAATCCGAGAACCACTCCCGCCCTAATATAGATAAGAACGTACTCTTGCCGATTCCCTGCGGGCCGGTAAATATAGGCATGTTGTCGTATTTCACCCCGCCTTGGACTGCTCTCGCAACCGCGGCGCACAAGGATTTCCTCATCACTGCCCTTGTATAGGCGTTATCTTCCGCACCCAGATACTCACTCAGCAGGGTGTCCAGACGCTTCTCTCCATCCCATTTCAGAGACTTCAGGTATTCCTTTACATCATTGATTTTATTCTGACTGCTTACGATAAGCAGTGCGCTGTCCAGCTTCTCTCTCCCGGTAATCCCATAGAACAATTCCATGTAATTGTAGAACCCGGCATCGTCCTCATCCTTCCATCTGCGCTTTTCGGTATCCTTTGACCATGGCAGTTTCCCGAGAATCATCCCGCAGCTTGCGAACTCATCGGTCACAATCTTTCCTTTTAACAGCGGGTCATTCTCCAGCACCAGCACCGCATTATTGATGGTTTTTTCGATTTTTCCATTTCCATCCTTTGTAAGCCGGCTCATCCACGCCAGATCATATTCGGTATCAGACTCCTGTTCCGGTGAATTAAATGCCTGCTGTGCCTGTTCGAACCTCTCTCTCGTTAGAAGATCAGACACGGCCTTATCGGATTTTGCGAGCTGCGCCATTGCTACAAAAGATGGCAGCTTGTTCACAGGGGTCCCGTCCTTCGCGTCCCGGTCGCGGTCTCCGTACATATGGAGGCGAACCATATCGAATGCATTGACCAACTGCCCGGAGCATGGATCCGTTGCGTGATGGGAATATAGGAACATATCCCCATCGTACACGATTGCACCGCCTACCGTAGAACCTCCGGTGTATGTGTATCTTCCGTCTATATCGGTTTCGTCATACATTCCCGGAATGAATTTTTCCATAGCTTGCAATATATTATAGGTACGGCAGAATGCCCCGATGATTCCTCTTTTTGTCGTTGGATCCTCCTGCTTTGCAAGTCTTCTTCGCTCTGCCACGTCCGTTCCCGGAACCTGTGGCCACTGTGACACGTCTGTCCAGTCTCCATACATCCCCAAGAGACCTTTTAAGCTACAGAACGGATGATCAAACACCTCGTAAATATATTCCCCGTCGCTGCAGCAGCTTGGCCAATACATCAGCCTCGACACATCAAAGGTAGTAGGGTCGCAGAATTCAATTCCGATCAGTGATGCAAGCTTCCGTGCAGCAGGTTCATATTCATCTGCGGATGCAGTACTGTCCAACGGCACAATAACCCGTAATCTTGGCGAATAACCGGCATGCTTTCTCGTACTGTAAACTACGGATGCGCATCCTAGCCCGGCAACTCGTTTTAATATTTCTTCTGTTCCTCCGGCGGCAATGTTATCCAAGTCAAGTGTAAGCAGGTCTTTTCCCTGTACGTAAGCTGATTTCCGGATATCGTTCTCAAAAATGCCGCCTACGAATCCGCCTACATCTTTCAGTTCATCCTGCTTTGTCTTCGGGAATTTCAGATATTCTTCCAGCGTCTCCGTACTCCGCACCGGGGTTTTGAGTCTTTCCACGAATTCAGACCAGAAGATTTCCGTTTTTGGCCAGTATTTTGTTTTTCTGGTACCCGCCATGCTGATCTGCATCTTCCTGTTATTCTGCAACGTAAGTTCCTCCTAGTCCTTCATATAATAGTTACTTTCAAAGCCTGCCCCTTTTAAGATGAGTCCGTCCGCCCATGGTATCGGTTCTGCCATGAGCCCGCACAGTTCATCTACCGTAGTCTCCATCGGTGCATCGACGATCACCTCATCGTGCACATGAAACACTACCCGCAGTCCTTTTTTGTCAATCCTTCTTAACGTTTCCGCCAGACAATCCCTTGCGATTGCCTGCACGATATTCTCTGTCATTTTTCCGCCATAGGTGGAAGTAACCTCCCACTTTCGTGTCTGCTGTCCTACGGTATAATAGTGGATTGCCACCTTCCCGAACTGGTTCTCTTTCAGGAAAGGCTTTGGGTAAAAAAGTTTCCGTCCGCTCGGGAGCTGTACTGTAAGGAACTGCTGTCCATAAACCAAGTCCCCCTCCAGTGCGAAAATAAGCCCGCGTATCGCGTGGGGTTGTGCGGTCATCATTGTTTCAATGGATGCCTGTTCCACGGCATACCATAAATCCCGTATCCTCGGATTGGCATTCCTCCACCTCTGCACAATGTCCGGAAGTTCTTCCTCTGACAATCCCATGTCCAATGCTCCCATTGCGATAAGGGCATTCGTTCCGCCCTGGTATCCAAGAGCAAGAGTTGCTACTTTTCCTTTCTGCCGGAGTGAATACTCCGGATTTCCTTTTGCAATCCTCTCGATCGGAACGTGGAACATCTGTGATGCGGTCGCTTCATAGATTTTTCCATGTGTTGCGAACACTTCATTTACCCACGTTTCGTCCGCCAGCCAGGCAATTACCCGTGCCTCGATGGCAGAGAAATCAGCCACCACGAACTTATTCCCATCCGACGGGATGAATGCCGTCCGGATGAGCTGGGAAAGTGTATCCGGAACATTTCCATATATCATGCGCAGTCCCTCATAGTTCTTGTGTTTCACGATGTTCCTTGCGCCGTCTAGTGTTTTTAAATAGTTCCTCGGAAGGTTCTGTAACTGCACGAGCCTTCCCGCCCATCTGCCGGTGCGATTCGCCCCATAAAATTGCGTCAGCCCCCGTACTCTACCATCTGGTCCTTTTGCGGTATCCATTGCCACATATTTTTTGATGGATGTCTTCCCCAACTGCTGACGGATTTCGAGGGTCCTCCTTGCGCTATCCGTAAGGTTCGCTCCCCGGAGTGCTTCTTCCACAGTCGCTTTCTGCAGGTTAGGCAAGTCCAGTCCCTCCCTTTCCCGGAGCCATTCCGTTAGCTGGGAAGGGCTGTTCGGATTTCCCAGCCCGGTAATCTCCATCGCCTCTTCCGTAAGCCGTTCCGTGCTTTTTCCATCCACATAAAGGGCGCCTTGAATCAAATCTGTGTCTACCTTGACGCCGAATGCATTCATCCGGATGTCCATCTGCCAGAGATTCTCTTCTTCCTCCGGCACCGGAAACTGGGAAAGTCGTTTTAATATCTCATGCTCTGTCACTACATCTTGCTTACAATAATCCTTAAACAGCACCCATTTCTCTGGCGCGTGCTTCGGGAGATTCCAGCAGCGGTTTCCGTTTGTCTTTGTCGGCTTGCACGGCACACAGAAATATCGGATCAGTGCTTTACCGGTCTTCAGTTTCTGTTTGTCCTGCGGAAGTCCGATTGCTTTTCCGGTTGCATCCAGTCCAGCAGTATATCCGCAGTACAGACCGTGCATCATTGTACACCGCCACTGTTCAAGCGGTGTCTCATACCCTGCCCGGTTCAGGCAGAACCATTCGAACGCGGCATTGTATGCGTGCTTTACTGTATCTGGATTCACCAGCTCCTCTGATATCCATCCCGGGATAATTTCTCCACAAGCAAGGTCGATGATTCCTACCGGGTCTTCATCCCGCTGATATGCGAACAGTAAGATTTCAAAATCCTCGGATTGTGCGTACCGATACAGCCCCGCTTTTGAAATGTCAATACTGCTTTTTGTTTCAATATCTATACTTAAGTGATGCATTTACATCTTTCCTTTCAAAGGGGGCGGTATTCCCAGTTCTATTCCCGCCCAGACTCATTGAGTTACGTTCCTGCCATGCATCGACTGACAAGCCCTTTCTCCCTATTACATTGGCAGTCCTGTAATTGGATTGATCGCCGGCTGTACGTATCCCGGAAATCCTGCTGCATTTGGTGTGGCAGGCATTGCTGCGGATGCAGCTGCTCCCTGTGGAGATCCGAAAGCTTGCGCTGCGGATACATGTCCGCCGCTTAATGTCTCTCCATCTTCCAACTTCTGTACAGGACCAAGACCACATCCGATTCCCTTCTTACCGCCAAAGGAATATGGATAGAAATTTACATTTACACGGCCATACATTCCGCTGTAGACCTCAGACTGATTGATGATTGGATTTCCCACCTTATCCACAACCTCTGGTAGATAATCAATCTTTGCACTTGCCGTAAATACCCAGTGGCCTTTACATTCTTCACCGAAAGGCATGCCGTCAGATGGTCGAACACCATCCCCGTCATAAACCGGAGTCGGCACAATTGGAGGGCACTGCCCGTTCCACTTCTCTGTGATACCCTTCTGCTTCGCCGCCTCAATCGCAGCATTAATCCGGTTCATAGTATCTACGTCCGTCTTTGGGATCAGCACTGTTGCACTGAATTTCTCTTCCTGCCCCTGCATTGCTGCATAAGGCTTGAATAAGTGTAGATATGATAATCTTGCTTTTCCTGTTGTTACGTTTGTTGCTTCTCCAATACCCATGTTAATTTTCCTCCTTAAACGCCTCTTCGGCTGTCACTTTGTTTGTGATTGCTTCTCTTTTATCTGATTCCTTTACAAGTGCCGGCTTTCCGGGTTTCCTTACGATGAATTCCCCGACTGCGTCTACAAAGTCTTTCTTTCCTACTTCTTTTTCTACCTGTGCCAAGGTAAGCGGTTTTCTCTCCCACAGCATCTCTTCTGCAATCACACCGCTCTTCTCCAGCTTTTCAAACGCCGCATCCATGTCTGTCCAATTACGGCTTCCTTTGCCTTCCACCGCTTTCCAGCCCGGGATTTCTTTTCCTGCAAGGCATTCCGCCAGTGCATATTCCTGTACATCTTTCAGCCACCTTGCTACATCCTCCCCCTGTAGGAGATACTGCCCGATTTCCTCATTATTAAGGAGCGGCGGTTTCGTGTCCGTCATGAATGCAAGGCGCACATTTTCTTCTGCCCTTGCCCTGCACTGAGCTTTTGCCCTACAGAACCGGCACTGTTTCTCTCCGGGGTTGAATTCCCCCGAACCATCCAACGCAAGAGCCGCACGTTCTTTCACGGATTCTCCAAATCGCAGCAGTTCTTCAATCGAGCATCCCCATTCAGAGATGTCATCCGGAAGCCTTGGCTGCACGATGGAGAGCTTAATCTTCTTAATGGGATAAAGCATCTTGCAGGATTCATATGCACCCAATGCATACAGCATCAACTGGGGATTCATTTCAGCAGATACCGGAACACCCTTTCCATACTTGAAGTCAATCACATGCAGCATTTCTCCTTGGACCATGATGCAGTCTGCCGTGCCAAATCCATCTGGGGCATATTCGCCGTAGTCTACCCTTTTTTCCACTTCCACATACGGCTTAGATGGGAGCCTGTTTGACACATCCCGGATATAATCGATGTATGTATCCGTGTGCCCAAGCATTTCATCATTCCACAGCCCATTTTCCTTAAATTTCTTAATCGCAAATGTCAGTTTCCGCTTCGATACATCTTCCGGATAAAAACAGTTCCTTACCTTCAGCTCCGCCAGCTCATGTGCCAGCGTGCCCTCTTCTGCCGCCTCCGATGTGGTATCAGGAAACTGTTCTTCCAGTCTCGCACTCGGCGTGCAGGTGAGCCATCGATGTGCACTGGATGCACTTAGCAACGCATGTGCTCTTTCATTGTGCCCCATTAAATCTGTGCCCCCATTCCGCGAAGTGCCGTTGCAAAGTTTCCGTACTGTTCTTTTGGTAGCTGTGGTAGTGACTCCACACCGTATCCTGCAAGAAGGCTCTGCAGCTGTGCTTGTCCACCTCTATCCATCAGTTGCATCGCTGCGGCCGCAATCTCATCCTGCGTGTATTCCCGCTGTGGTGCAACTGGTGCTGTTGAAGTCTGTACCGTCTGTGTTGCAGGAACTGGCTGTGCAACAGGTGTCATTGGTGTTACCGGAGCTTGCACTGGTGCTGCTTGTGTAGTAGGAACTGCCGTCTGCACGGGTTGTGCTGCCGGCGTGCTCTGTACCGGTTGTGCAACAGGAGCGGCTGACTGTACTGGGGCTGTGTTTCCAACTGCCTTCGGCTCTTCCGCATTCTGGGCGTCGCCGTTAATTTTCCCCATGAATTCCATCATTTCCTCATAACTGTTAAATGTAATCTGCATCTTCATATCCTCCTAATTTTTTAAGCCCTGTCTGGGCGATTTTTATGAATTCTTCCTCTGTGAGGCTGATTCCTTTTGTCATTTTCTCGTGGTCATCGGACCAACCACGAATATCCAGTTTTTCCGGATTACCAAACCATTTCACTCGGTTTAGCTCCAGGTGATACACTTCCATCTCGCTCTTCTTCGAAAGAGACAGAAGCGTTTCTACGATTTCAAAGTTGTTTGCTGTCATGATTCCCTCCACTCCGTACCGTCACACCAGAAATAATCATCTGTCGGAACATATCCACCCAACACCATCGTGCATGGATCCTCTTCACATATGTGGTCTCCTTCTCCAGTCGGGCATAAGTTGCCACAGTTCTCGCAACACTTCTCCTCATTATTCCTCATCTTTAATTCTCCTTTCCGAACCTGAACTCATTAAAATCTGCCAGCATCAGATACTCTTCCGCCATCTTGCTGTCTCCGTGCGTCTCCTTGACCTTTTTGCGGAATTCATCCATATCCCCGTAAAAGCAACCACACCTGACGCCTATTTTTCCATCTTTCGTCCGGAAAAATGTTGTGGTTCGTTGTTCCCGGCCGCAACCATGATCGTAGAAGTAATCACGGTTGCAACGTACCTGAGCGTTACCGCACACCTGAGCGTCACCGAACACCTGAGCGTTACCGTACACCTGAGCGTCATCGTACACCTGAGCGTTACCGTACACCTGAGCGTCATCGTACACCCGAGCGTTACCGGACACCCGAGCGTTACCGTACACCCGAGCGTTACCGTACACCAAAGCGTCATCGTACACCCGAGCGTTACCGGACACCCGAGCGTTACCGGACACCCGAGCGTCATCGTACACCCGAGCGTCACCGGACACCAAAGCGTTACCGGACACCCGAGCGTTACCGGACACATGAGCGTCACCGGACACCAAAGCGTTACCGGACACCCGAGCGTTACCGCACACCCAAGCGTCACCATCATGGCTCAAGTTTTCTTCTTTCTCTATGTATCCTCCAATGTCACCGATTTTCACGTTTCTGAAATCACGAACAGCCTTAATCCTGTGAAGTACATCCCCATTTGGCTTTGTAATAGTGTCATCTGTCAATTCATACTTTTTCATTTATAAATCCTCCTTTATTCTGATTGTCTTTATCCCTCTATCATCTAAGTACTGCGCATACAGCTCTAGATACTCGATAGCGTTCTTTTTGAACGATTCTGATTTTCCATCAATACGCTCAAGGCTCTCAAGTGTAGCTATCATATCGACAACTCTTTTGATTCTGATTCTCGTCATATGTACCACCTCACACAATCTGTTTAATGGTTTCCTGTTTACAAATCCTCCTATTTCTTATATAATTTACTTGAATGATTTTCTGAGTGCTTATGCCTTTCTTGGCTATGTAAGCGCTCATTTTTTATATCCACGCCATCAGCATGGACAGTATCACCGGTCCCCCAATCAGGATAAATACTCCGATTCCGGCTGTCAGCCAGTAGCTGAATGTCTCCTTCTGTCTCTTGCGTTTTCTCTCCTGGTAGTCCCAGCACGGATACATCCGGCTTGCATCGGAACACCGGCTGTAATACTTGCAGCTCTTACATGTTGCTTTCATGGCTTGTCCTCCTCTATCATTACCTCTCTCTGACAGTACCCACATATTTTAGCGAGTTCCTGAGGATTAAACTCCGGAACATATTTTCTTGCATTCCGGTCTTTTAGTGGTTTCTGGTACTTTTGATAATCCATGAATACATATGTATTAATCAAAGGATGTCCATCTCCTTCCAGAATGGAGTACGGACTGTATCTTCCTTTCTTTATCTCTTCTTGGATGCCAAGAATCCTTCGCCCGACCGTTCTTGCGCTACAGTGGAATTCATCCGCCAGTTTCCCGATTGTCATGTACGGATACCCTCTTATCTGCTCCATGTACATAAGTCCCATATATTGCTCACCTCCTGTCCTGTTTAGATTTATTACAAACTCGGTAAAAAGAATCTTTTTCCGTAAACATCAATCCTTAAAATTTTCCATTTCCATCCCGTACGGGTTTGAATGTAATGCATTTTCCATCCTCTGTATATAAATCAAAGCAATGCTCTTTTAGTTCCGATTTTTTCTTAGAAACTATCATCTCTCACACCTTCCTTTCCAGTTCCTATTCAGCTTTTCTTGTATTTGATTTTTGTACCGCAATATTGGCATGTCCCTGTCCGTGGCTTTATCAAAGAGTACTCTTTGATTATAGTTGTGTTGCAATGTGTGCATGTCGCCTGTGCAAACTTTTCTTTCAACAGCTTTTCATACGCTAAATTTACAAAATATAAAAACAGCATGATAATTGCAATCATTGCTAAAGCCATTGCAGTAAAAAACAGCAGTTTCACAATTTTATCAACCATTCCACCTCTCACACCTTCCTTTCCACTTGCTTATTTTCCAAACTCACGCCTCCTGTTCTTCTTCATTGATTTTCCTGTCAAATTCTCCTATACTGTATTTATCAAATACAAAGGAGAATCACTATGCCAAACATAGAAGCATTAAATTTCATTATCGCTGTCCTCGCACTGTTGGTTGCCGTTTACAGCATTCATTACACCCGCAAATTCAACCGGAGAAAAATCACCATATGTAATGGGGAATTTCACTCTGATTCCATCGACTCCCCAATCGCATTTTTAGAAATACACAACATTTCTCCTACACCAGTAACCATTCTTTATATAAGATTTTGTACTGAATCCGGAGATGTTGTATCTCCATTGCTAAATTACGAACCAGCACAAACGCGCTCTGAAAATGGGTTGTTCAGCATGCAGGATATAATCCCCGACTTCAAATATGCTGAACCATTAGATTGCCCTTGTATTCTCCAGCCGTATACGTCTGTTGAACCAAGTTATTACTTTTCAAAATCATATGACCGCTTATTAATTCAAGTGTACTGTGCTGAAAGAATCCACTGTTTTAAGAAGCATCAGTCATTCCTTGTCCATTTTACGAATATACAGGAGTAAATAAATATTCGTCGCCAATGACAGAAGCGATACTATTGTTGTTGCTATTTGTATGTTCACTTCCCGTCTTTCTCCTTTCATTTGTTTAACTTGCTACCCTGTTAATCAAGAAAGTATTCGATTGATACACCGAAGTAATCCGCTAGGATTTTAAGTTTGTCTACCTTAGGCTTACTTCTTCCCGCCTTCCAATTCGAAAAAACGCTCTGCTTTATTCCTGTATCTTTTGATACTTGATACGTTGATTTGTTGGTTTTGCCCAATAATTCAACAAATTTTTCGTACACTTTTACACCCTCTTTCTGAAGTAGTATTGTTGATTTTACTTTCAATATGTGATATACTTTCAATTACAAAACCAACCACAGTTTTTAACAAAAGTACATTACATTTCAAAAGTTATAATTACGCTTTACTTTCGTTTGCGTAACTAAATATTACATCAGAATTCTTTATTAGTCAAGCGTTTTTACTTACTTTTGCGAAAGTATGCTATTTTTGTGAAAGGAGTACAAAAAATGTATGAAATATTTGAGCAACTTTTACAAAAGAATGGTGTAAGTGCCTATAAAGTAGCGAAAGAGGCTGGTGTAACACAGACAGCATTGAGCAACTGGAAGAATGGTCGAAACACGCCTTCTACGGTTACCCTCCAAAAAATTGCAGATTACTTTGGAGTTACCATTGATTACTTAATGACTGGAGACGAAAAAGAAGTCGGTGATAAATATTACTTAAATGAAGAAACCGCAAATGTCGCGCAAGAGATTTTTGAAAATAAGGAGCTTCGCGCGCTATTCGACGTGCAGAAGGATATGGAGCCAGATGACCTTCGCGCATTACACAACATGGCTCTCGCTTTAAAGAGAAAGGAACGTGGATATACAGATGACACCGGATGTTAACGTCATTTTGATGGACTTTCCTAATGGCGGAAATGAAATGGTTGTTCCGAATGAAGACGGTAGCTACACTATTTTGATAAACGCAAGGTTGTCGTATGACGGACAGATGAATGCTTACAAACACGGAATGAACCACATAAATGATAATGACTTTGAAAAGATAGATGTGCAAGAGATTGAATATCATGCACATAATTTGAATGATGATGTTGTCCCAGAACCTGCTGTTAAGTACTTGGAACGTATTAAGCAATTACAAAGAGAACAGCGTAGGATACAGCGAAAGATTAGGGAAGACCAAGAACGTGTTCGATTTATAACGCAGAATTGTGATATGTTCAAACGTGCAGAACATCAATATCTGTACGGAAACGATTTGTGATATAACCACATCAGGGATTATTTAATTTAAAACAAGATAAGGGATAGAATATGAGTTACAAAGAGGATTATAATAGAGCGGTATTTCTCAATGCTTATGGACATGGAAAGCCTTTAAAAAAGAATGAAGAGTACCAGCGTTATTTTGAATTTGAGTGCGAAATAGCAAATCCACGCAAATATCACAAATCTTTAATTAAGGAAGGATACTTGCAGCCGTCCACTGTGAAAGATATAGTTTCGTCATTAAAAGTACCTGAATTGAAAATGATTTGCGATTCACTTGGTATTATCAAAACTGGGAAAAAGCAAGAACTGGTCGATAGAATAGCATCATCCTGTTCTTCCGAACAGTTGAATTCTTTTATTAACGAACCGCTATACTCTCTGTCTAAAGAAGGCATCCTTTTCATGGACGAGCATGAAGACTACGTTGAACTGCATAAACACAAAAACTGGGGTATTAGTTTGGATGAGTATGTAAAAGTCAAGCAATCCTTACCATTTAAAGGAAGTTTCAGAGATGTTGCATGGGGTATTTTTAATAAAAGAATCATAGAATATTCTAAACAACATGGCTTGCTTCGAAATAACTATTTGTGTATGTCAAATTTGATGAAAGAGGAAAATAAACATGAAGAAGAGCTCCGATATCTTCTTTATGTCTTATTCTTCGATATATGCGATTCCGATATAAACCAACATCTAGATTATTGTGATACAAAAGAAGAAGCTTTAAGAAATTACGACTGTTTTGCACTTAAAACGAGTATTCCACAAATAATTGCTAATCTAGAAAAATACTATAATGAATCCTACGTTGATGAAATATACGCACAATACAAAAAATTTCCTATAGACTTGTGTGATGCTACAACTTTTAAACTGCTTATTTTTGATATCTTCAATGATACTGAAAATATTAAAAATAAATACCAAAACATCTTATATGATAATTACGTTAAGCATGTTGACAAATATTTTGCCAAACATCCAGTATCCAAACATCAAGAATACGAAAAGTGGCTCGATTTTCTTGACAACGGTGGCACTACAGAAGAGTGGAAACGAATGCAAAACAGCAAAAATTCTTCAACCGGTGTGAAAAAGTCAGGTGGATGCTTAACGAGCATATTAGTGTGTTGCTTGTTCATATTTTTAATAATGTCATTTTTGATATAACCGCTACGGCGTTTATATACAGCATTGGTGGTGTTAAGGATACGAGAAAGAGAGGAAAAACTTATGAGAAAGAGAATTGTAGCACTTATGTTAGCAGGTATGATGGCATTATCATTTACGGCATGCGGATCTTCCGGCGAAAAAGCAACTTCCACTGATGATATTAAGGGAAAAGTAGAGGATACGCTAAAAGACATTTCTGAAAAAGACGGGGAAAAACCAGCGGATACGGCAAAAGAGCATTATGAAATAGACTTGTCTGCTGGGAATTATATCGCTGGCACTGATATTCCTGTCGGTACATACAACATAACCGCAACTGGTGGATCTGGGAATGTTTCTTCATCAAATATGTATAGCGGTGGGCTTAATGAAATTATGGGCTCTCCCGCCGAAGAAGGATATTCCATTGATTCTTTTAATGGGTTGAAGATGGACTCTGGTGTCACATTATCGCTAAGCAGTTCTGTAACCATACATTTAATATCTGAAGACGCAGAAGTTTCAGCAGTTACTCCAAGGACTGTTGCCGATGCTACTCCAATTGATTTAGGCTCTGGAAATTATACTGCAGGAACAGATTTCCCTGCTGGGACATATAATCTTGTTGCCACCAGTGGAAGTGGAAATGTAAGTTCCGATAATATATATGAAGGTGGACTAAATGAAATTATGGGAAATCCAGCAGAAGCAGGTTTTAGCATAGCACAATTTAACAATGCAATTTTTGAAGAAGGTACTGTGCTTTCTGTTTCTGGTGCGTCTATACAATTAGTTCCGGTAGGAGAATAAAATATAAAATAAAAACCGCCCGGTACTGGTAATACCGAACGGCTTAGATGTACTCCGAAGAGAACAAACTTACTACACAAAGTATTGTATCATCTCCGGGGCATTCGGGCAAGAACCGAATGTTATTTTTATACACTTTTTCAGGAAAGGAAGATGATTATGTGGGTTGAAGAAACAAAAAGCGGTAAATTCAAGTTTGTAGAACGCTACGAGGATTTTAGAACCGGCAAAACGAAGCGCGTTTCTGTCGTATTGGATAAAAATACCGCCCAGAGCCGGAAAACTGCTCAGAAGACGCTTGATGCAAAGATAGATGCCGTGCTTGCCAAAAGTGCCGAAAAACCTATCACTTTAAAAAAACTGGTAAAGGAATACCGTGAAGACCAAAAGCTGACAGTAAAGAAATCTACTTATACAAGAAACTATCACTCTTGCAAGACACTTATGGAAATATTGGGTGAAGAAACGCTTGTGAATCGACTCAGTGCAAACTATATCAGGAGCTCGCTCTTGTCTACCGGAAAGGAACCAGGCACATTAAATGAATATTTAACAAGATTCAAGGCGTTGATTCGTTGGGGATACCACAACGACTTGCTATCTGACATATCTTTTTTGGATAAAATTGAACCATTCAAAGATGTGCCACATAAGACGAAAATACAGGATAAGTTTCTCGAATCAGGAGAGCTTAAATTGCTTTTATCCGGAATGAGGAACGAAACGTGGATGCTAGTTACTCAATTTCTTGCTTTGTCCGGACTTCGGTTCGGAGAAATGGCAGCATTAAATAAGAATGATGTTGATTTAAAACACGATGTCATTCATGTCACTAAAAACTATGACAGTATTAACAATGTTGTAACAACACCGAAGACAGCCTGTTCAATCCGTGATGTGTACATACAGGAAGAATTAAGGGAGGTATGTAAGAAAATTAACCTGCGCATGCTCAGACAAGGAATTATGTACGGATATGGTAAATCCCTATTGTTCTTGCAGGACATCTCCGGAGGGCATATCCATTATTATGCTTACAATAAATACTTTCGGGAAAATTGTGAAAATATTGTTGGCCGACATCTCACAGCTCATGCACTCCGTCACACACACGCATCGCTGCTTTTGGAAAATGGAGTCAGCATTGATACAATATCGAGAAGGCTTGGCCATGAAAACAGTCAGATAACAAAGGAAGTGTATCTTCATGTTACAAATAAACTGAAACAAAAAGACAATGAACAGATTGCGAACATAAAAATTATATAGTTTGCCCCATTTCTGCCCCATTTTTTATTTTAATAACGAAAAAGCACCGGAAACCGCCGTGTTTACGGTATCCGATGCTTTTCGTTCAATGCGGATGACAGGACTTGAACCTGCACGTCGTGGACACTAGATCCTAAGTCTAGCGCGTCTGCCAATTCCGCCACATCCGCGTCTGTTTATTATTTTTACCATTCTGTTCAGGATAAGAATGGAACATTTGTATTCTATTACAAAACAATAGAATCTGTCAAGACATTTTCTTCCCAAGTTCCTTTTCTCGTTCTTCCCGAGTTCCTTTTCATGTTCCTTTCCCGGATGTTTGACAGCTGAATAAAGAAAAAAGTTTCGTAGGTCGCATAAAGCC
>X357_Northern_Tamandua__coassemble_366_pt1 | contig 34553 bp, 34 predicted proteins | sample X357_Northern_Tamandua__metabat2_low_PE_004 | metagenome-assembled genome bin X357_Northern_Tamandua | reverse complement strand
ATGCAGATTCTTGTAGACGCAATCAACAAAACCTTAGAAGATGAGGACAGCGTATCTGCCGATACAAAAACTGCATAACAAAAAGGACACTCTCCAGTGTCTATCACCGAAAAGTGTCCTATATTTTTTAGATATTTTTGTTGCAAACGTGTTGCAAATGCGTTGCGAACTGAGTAAATCCCACCGCTTTTCACCACATCTGACAACTCCACAAACCCTTGTAAAACAAGGATTTGAACGTAAATCCGAGTTCCGAAGATTATCTCTTGCTGAACTGTGGAGCACGACGGGCTGCTTTGAGTCCGTACTTCTTACGTTCTTTCATTCTTGGATCACGTGTCAGGTATCCGGCTTTCTTAAGGACCGGTCTGTACTCAGCGTCAGCCTCAAGAAGCGCTCTGGAAATTCCATGACGGATAGCTCCTGCCTGTCCTGTGTAGCCGCCTCCGTGAACGTTAACCAGTACGTCGAACTTATCAACTGTTCCTGTAGCAACGAGCGGCTGACGAACAACTACTTTCAGCGTTTCCAGTCCCAAATACTCGTCGATATCTCTTTTATTGATTGTAATCTTTCCTGTTCCAGGTACAAGATATACTCTTGCGATAGATTTTTTTCTTCTTCCTGTTCCGTAATATTTTGTATTAGCCACTGTAATGTCCTCCTTTCAACCTCTCATTAAAATGTCAATACTTCTGGTTTCTGAGCCTGATTTTTGTGCTCCGGTCCAGCGTATACGTGAAGTTTCTTGATCATATCTCTTCCCATAGGTCCTTTTGGAAGCATTCCTTTCACTGCAAGCTCAATAACCTTTTCAGGTTTCTTAGCCATCATCTCTGCAAGTGTAGTCTCCTTCATTCCGCCTACAAAATCAGAGTGATTATAATAGATCTTCTGCTGAAGTTTCTTTCCGGAAACTTTTACTTTCTCTGCATTAACAACTACTACATAGTCGCCTGTATCAATGTGTGGTGTATACTCAGGTTTGTTCTTTCCTCTAAGTACTTTTGCAATCTCTGAAGCCATACGTCCTAATGTCTGGCCTTCGGCATCAACCACATACCATTTTCTTTCAATCTTGTCTGGGTTAGCCATATAAGTTTTCATGGGTGTTCCTCCTATTAATAATTATCATATAACATCGTTTTGCTTTTTATATGAAATCAGCCTACTCCGGGGCTATGGCGTATGCTGTTTCTCCTTTTGTCATGCTGTACTATTATAGTATGACAGACTTCGATTGTCAATGTTTTTTTCATTTTTCTGCATAAACGGCATAAACCCTATTTTCTACATTAACCCTTTTCTGCATTAACCTTTTTCTGCATAACCTGTATAAAACGGTTTTAACGGAACAGGTCTTCCTGCCTCTCCAGCATCTTCCAGTATAATTTCAAATTCTTATCTGAATGCTCCAATTCTCTTGAGTAGCGGTACACAATCTCCACAACATCTTCCATGTCGAGCTGTTTCTCATTGCGCAGCCAGACTGCTGCCATCAAATGCCAGATAACATTTACTGCTGCCACCGCCATCTGTACATTGACAAAGATACGTTCATCATACACTGCACCGCAGAAATATGTAAAAATAAAATAGACCATAAGCTGTTCACACTGTACCCGCCAGTCTTCCTTATACTCTGTGTCCATCCATTCTTTGAACTCTGTCATGATATCTTTGTATCTTTCCACCCCGCCTCCAAACAAGCGCACTTCAGACTCCTGTAGCAGCATATCCCATTCTTTTTTCAAAAGTTCAAGCCTGTATAAATCCTCAAACATGGTCCGCGCAAAATTGTACTGTCGTTCCACATCATTCAGGAAACGTTCGCTTTTGCGTCCTGCCTCGGAGAAATGTGTCTGTTTTCGATACCGCACTGTGATGTCCCCACATGCGAACAGCCGGTCTGCGTCCACGCGATTCTGCATATCATATGCCAGTCCGAGACAGAGCACAACCCGATTGACAATTGGCAGGTTCCGGTTCTGCAAAAAGTCAATCATTACCCCTCTCGCGTCTAATAACTGCGTTGACATTTTCAAATACTTCGATGTGCCTCGGATACATCCTGCATGTCCTGCACAGACTTTTCGCGCCAAGATTCTGATACATGGCACAGAGATTATCTTCCGTCAGAAATGCACATCGCTTTCCTTCATCCTGACGAAACGTTTTCCGCAGCCAGCGTATGGAAGAGCGAAGTGTTTTCCTGTAATCCCCTTTTTCCTTCCAGTATCTGCGTCTCGATTCCGAATCAATCACAATCTGCCAGCCTGCGCAGCATGTGTCCCCGCACTTATCTGCCGTACACTTAAATTCTCTATAATAATCCGGTATTACATATAACATGGAATCCTCCTTGTCTGATAACAAAAATATTTTTTCATGTTACTATATCTTACTATATCCTCGGCAGGCAAAGGGCTGCACGTCCTTTGTCCACTGAGGATATCATATCACAATTCCATAATTTTCTAACACCCTTTTTTAATTTGTGTTAGAATATGTAATTAGACAAACGTATATGATAAAGAGAGGTTTTTATTTTGCATCGTAATATGACACAACAGGAAAAATATCAAATGATGACGGAAGCGCCCATACCGGGACTGATTGGCAGACTTGCCGTCCCAACTATCATCAGCATGCTGATTACTTCAATTTATAATATGGCAGACACTTTCTTTGTCGGAAAAATCGGAACCAGTGCGACTGCAGCCGTCGGAGTCTCATTTCCTATAATGGCGATTATTCAGGCTCTTGGATTTTTCTTCGGCCACGGTTCCGGCAATTCCCTTTCAAGACATCTTGGTGCGAAGGACACGAAGGCGGCTGATGAGCTGGCTGCCACTGGGTTTTTCGGTGCCCTGGTACTCGGCATTGTGGTGATGATTTCAGGACTGGTTTTCCTTACACCATTGTCACACATCCTCGGTTCTACAGACACTATACTTCCTTACACAAAAGATTATCTTGGAATCATCCTCATTGGGGCGCCGTATATGACGGCACAGTTTGTGCTGAATAATCAGATTCGTTTTCAGGGAAACGCATTCTATGCCATGATTGGGATTGCAACCGGAGCGGTTTTAAATATCGTGCTGGACCCGATTCTCATTTTCGGACTGGATATGGGAATCTCCGGAGCTGCGCTGGCTACCATTATCAGCCAGTTTGTCAGTTTCATCATGCTCCTTGTCGGAGTCCGGATATCAAACTGTATTCCGATCCGTATAAAAAATGTACGCATCCGCCGTCTCCCGGAGATTGCCGGAGGCGGGCTGCCATCCCTGTTCCGCCAAGGACTTGCAAGTGTTGCGACGATGACACTGAATATTGTGGCAAACCCTTATGGAGATGCTGCAATCGCAGCGATGTCTGTTGTCAGCCGGATTATGATGTTCGCCAGTTCTGCACTGATTGGATTCGGACAGGGATTCCAACCGGTCTGTGGATTCAATTATGGCGCAAAGAAAACAGACCGGGTGAAAAAAGCATTCTGGTTCTGTGTGAAAGTGTCTACTGCCGCGCTGTTCTTTATCGCACTGCTCGGTATTCTGCTTTCCGGAAACCTGATTGGCATCTTCCGCAATGATCCGGATGTCATCCGAATCGGTACGACCGCACTGCGGTTACAGTGCCTGACATTGGTTCTGAACGGTTGGATTGTCATGAATAATATGATGATGCAGACTATCGGCGAAACATTTTATGCGTCTGTTCTCGCCGCTGCAAGACAGGGACTGTTCTTTATCCCGGCATTGATTATCCTGCCGCATTTTCTCGGTCTGGGCGGAATCCAGTCCGCCCAGGCAGCGGCAGATATTCTGACTTTTGTAGTTACAACGCGGATAAACCGGATTGTGATGAGGAAAGTGCTAAGCTAGTAGGGCGAATAATAAGTTTCTACCATATAGACGTAAAATGATTGCTTTGAGTACAAGTCATCTGAATGAGGCGTGGCGGTGGCTACGGCGATTGAATACAACGAAGTAGTCAAATAATCAGGCAAAAGCACGCTTTAAACAGTTACCGAATTTTTATAAAACTTTTTTGCAAATATCGGCGAGACAGCATTTCTCACAATATGGCTTCATCCGTGCCGTGCAGACTTCCCGCCCATGATAAACCAAACGGTGGCAAAAATCACTGCCTTCCTCCGGCGGTATTATTTCCCAAAGTGCCATCTCTACTTTCTTCGGCTCTTTGATGCCATCTACCAGACCAATCCGGTTCGTCAGGCGGATACAGTGCGTATCTGTCACAATCGCCGGTTTTCCAAATACATCGCCCATAATCAGATTCGCACTTTTTCTCCCGACGCCCGGAAGTTTCAACAGTGCATCAAAATCATCCGGGACTTTTCCGCCGTATTCTTCTTTTAGTATCTTCATACATGCGCTGATATCCCTGGCTTTGCTTTTTCCAAGCCCACATGGACGTACAATCGCCTCGATATCATCTACATCTGCCTCCGCCAGTGCCTCTATGGACGGATATTTCTCATACAAGCCTTCAACAACCACATTTACCCTTGCATCCGTACACTGTGCCGCAAGCCGGACACTGACAAGCAATTTCCACGCATCGTCATAATCCAGTGTACAGCCGGCGTCCGGATATTCCTTTTTCAGCCGTTCAATCACTTCTGCCGCTAACTGTTTCTTTCTCATTCTGTCATCCTCTTCCACTTTCATACTATTTTTCCAACCCACTTGTTTCGGAAGGTCTCATATATGATTGTCTTCAAACAATCTCTTTCCCGCCTCGTCCGGCTCTCCGTTCCGCATTAGGGGAACCACCATTATATGCTTTACTCGGTTCCTTTTCCCTGATTTTCTGTCTTCCTACGCAGAATCACCATCAATCCAACTGACACACACACGATGATACAGCTAATTGCCTCATGTTTCCGGCGCTCCTGTTCCTGTCTCTGCTGTTTTAGCTGTGCAAGCTTTTCTCTTGCCTTTTGTGCTTTTTCCTCTGCCTTTTTCTGTTCCTCTATCTGCCTTTCCTTTTCCAATTTCCTCTGTTCCCGGATTTGCGCAAATTCTTCCGACTGCAGCTTTTCTTCCATCAGATCCCGAATCAGCTCCTGTCCGTTCTGATTCGGATGCAGTCCGTCCGACTGCGTCAATTGCCCGATTCCCGAATCCATCAGTTCTACAACCTGATAATTATATTCCTCTGCATAAGACTGAATGATATCATTCATTTTAGAAATCAGGCTGTTTACAACTGCATTCAGTGTCCCCGGAAGTTCCATCCGCTCCAACGGATTGTACAGTGTAGTCACAACAAGCTGACTGTCCTCCGGGCGAAGAGAATTGACTGTCTCCATCGCCTGTTTCCACTGTTCTTCAAAAGAATTATAATCCCATCCGCTGATTGCTCCGGCAACTTTGACAAACAGCAGCGGATTCTTTTTGACTCCGTCCTCCAATGCTTTCAATGCCTCATCCACCGTGTAAAAATGTGTATCGTTATTCAGGATTTCTCTGGATACTTTTTTGAATTCATTCATCAGGTCATTTGCCCCGATTGTCATCGTCACAATGTCTGACTGGCTCAGCGATTCCTGCACTTCCGTTTCCCTTAATATCACCGAATTCAGTTTTACCGTTGTCAGTCCGTTCTTCGTATCCTGCGCCAGTTCCACATCCGTTTCACTGACTGACTGCAAGTCCTGCACAATCAACTCGGGATAACTTACAATCTCGGATTCCCCATCGGTACAATATCCATTTGGGATACTGTCTCCAAGGGCTGTATAATAGATGGTTCTGTCATCTGCAAATGTGTTTTCTCCCGTTGGCGATGATCCCATACCGCCTCCCGCTGACACACTCGGTACCGCCAGGCCACACAGCATACACGCTGCCAGCATAACGTAAATAATTCTTTCTGCACTCACTCTAAGCTGTCTCATATTTTACACTTCGTTCCCAGGTTATTTTGTTACTTACTTTGTAACTGTTCCAAGCCATGCGCATCTGCAACGGTTTTATGTGTCGGATGCCTGCATACATGAGCATAAACCGGTGCAGGTACATATGGAGGATACGCCACATCTCAAAATCCGCAGGATTTTGAGATGGCTCTGAACAGTTACACTTATTTTCTTCTATTGATACCCTCAGTATACAGTATTCGTCCCGTTTGCCCGTCCTTTTGTCCCGGTGCACGTATCGGCCCTATGGCATCCGAAGGCACACTGCCGCCCGATATACTTCGCGCTCCGGCTCTGCCGCTCTCTCAAAAATCATCTCCCGGAACTGATACTCCGCCGTGTCAATCTGCTGCCGGACACGCACTTCATTTTCAAACAAAAAACAAAACGAATTTAATGGAACTTTCATTCCCTTCCCGGTCACTTTCAGAAAACTTTCCTTCAGTGTCCAAAGCCGGAAAAACTCCTGACGCTGCTGTTCTTCGTCCGTCTGGTGCAAAAGATGCCCGTACTCGGACGGACAGAAAAAGCGTTTCGCCAGTTTCAGATTCTGTCGGTCAATCAGTTCAATATCGCACCCGACCTCCTTTTCGGCAAACACTGCAAGCACCAGATGATTTGAATGCGACAGGTTAAAACGGATATCCGGATAATCTGCAAGATAGGGCTTGCCGTTTTCCCCTTGCAGAATCTTCACACTCTTTTCCCGGAGTCCAAATTCACTCAGTCCCCTGTCCAGAAGAATCCCTGCGCCAAGCGACAACCGCTTTGCGCCCGCTCTCCTGCATCGGTCAATCTTCCGGCGGCGCTCCGCAGACATTTCCCGATAATATGCTTCGAATTTTCCCGAATCTTCCAGCTCCGTAACATCCATTTTATAAATCTTCACGTTGTTCATCCCCATCTTGCCTTAATTGCTGCTTACTCTCGCCAGCCACAACCCGCACCAGATTCCCATGAGGCACAGCCCCACGCTCAATACGGCGTACAGTCCCGCCTGTAATCCATTTCCATTCTGTGACAATGTAAATGTCTCCAGCGAAAATGCGGAAAATGTTGTAAAGCCCCCGCAGATGCCAGTTTTCAAAAACAGCACCAGATTTGGGGATAGCTGCTTTCCGACTGCGATTCCTGCAACGTACCCAATCAACACTGCACCACATACATTCGTAATCAATGTCAATATAGGAAATGTCCCTTTATACGGAATCAGGCTGATTGCATACCGCAGTACCGCCCCAAGTGCACCTCCCAATCCGACAAATAAAAATCCCATGTTCCGTTTCCTCTCTTGTTTCTATTATTTCCAGAGCCCATCTCTTATGTATCTCTATTTTCTGTCCTATATCCGAAGTGTTTCCCTTGCTCGTTTCAGCCTCCAGTAAAACTCCCGATAAAACGCAGTGCTCTCATACGGTGTCTGAAAAAATGTTCTCATTCCGCACCATATCATTTGCCGAATATAGCTTTCCGTCTGAAATATCTTTCAAACCCACATTTCGTTTCATCTCATTCTATTCCTGTTCTGCCTAGTTTACTCTTTCATCTCCCGGAGTGACGCAAACAATTCCAGATCTGACTGCTGCACTTTGATATTGCTCGTCATGCGCTTGCCCTCCGGTGTCTGAACCGTAATCTCAAGGATGGTTCCCTCTTTGATGCCTTCCTGCCCGACCGCTTTCATAAAAGGCATCACCTTTGGGTGCGCTGCATTAAACTGACGCCATGCGGACTGCATTTTCATAATATCTCCAAAGTTCATATTTGTTGTTTCCTTTCATTTTTGTATATCCCATTATTAGCAATATTGTAGACTTCCTGTGTAAATTCGTCAATATACAACGAAAAGATTTCTCACTGCGCACGGCGGAAAGGTTTCTCACTGCGGGGTTTTTATGGTATAATGACATTAATTATGATGCATGGCATAATAGCATTAATTATGATGGTTGTGCATTAAATAGCTTTTGCAAAACCGCAGAAAACTGCTATGTATCTCTTCAGGGCCCGGTCCGCCTGCGGACATGGTGCCGTGAAAATAAAAAAAGGAAGGTGCTAACCATGTGGGCTTACAATGAAACTTTTTATCAGATATATCCAATTGGATTCTGTGGTGCTCCGTCACACAACGACGGAGTAACCGTTCCCCGAATCCGTAAAATTGCCGAATGGAGTGATTATTTACAAGATTTGGGAATCGGCTCAATCATTCTGAATCCGATTTTCGAATCAGACAACCACGGATACGATACGCGTGATTTCAAAAAAATTGACTGCCGACTCGGACTCAATGATGATTTCAAAGCAGTCTGTGAATCTCTGCATAAACATCAGGTGAAGATTATGCTGGACGGTGTCTTCAACCATGTAGGGCGCGGTTTCTGGGCGTTTCAGGATGTACAGGAAAAGAAATGGGATTCTCCCTACAAAGACTGGTTTCACATCAGCTTTGACGGAAATAGCTGCTACGATGACGGATTCTGGTATGAAGGATGGGAAGGTCATTTTGAATTGGTAAAATTAAATCTCCAGAACCCTGCTGTTGTAGATTATCTGCTGGACTGCGTCCGTTTCTGGATTGAGGAATTCGGCATTGACGGGCTGCGTCTGGATGTTGCTTACAGTCTGGAACACAATTTCATGCGCCGTCTGCGCGGATTCTGCGAGGAACTGAAACCGGGATTCGCCTTGATAGGAGAGGTTCTGTTCGGCGATTACAACCTGATTGTCAATGATGAGATGCTGCATAGCTGTACAAACTACGAATGCTACAAAGGTATTTTCTCCAGCTTTAACAGCATGAATATGTTTGAGATTGCACATTCCCTGAACCGCCAGTACGGACCGGAGCAATGGTGTATTTACCGTGGGAAACATCTGATGAACTTCGTGGATAACCACGATGTCACAAGAATCGCAAGTATTTTAACAAACAAAAACCACTTGCCGCTGACTTACGGCATCCTCTTTGGAATGCCCGGCATTCCCTGCATCTACTATGGAAGTGAATGGGGTGAGGAAGGCATCAAGGCACCGGATAATGACTACTCACTGCGCCCATGCTTTGAAGAACCAACACCGAACGAGCTGACCGGCTTCGTCAAGCAACTCATTGCCGTCCGCCGCGACAGCGATGCACTTTGCAACGGCGGCTACCGCAATATAGTAATCACGAACCACCAGCTCATCTTCGAACGCAAAAGCGATTCCGAACGGGTACTTGTCGCAATCAATGCCTCCGATTGCACATTCAACGCCCAAAACGGAGAATTGTCAGGAGAATATACCAATTTGATAACCGAAAAGGCAGGAACACTGAACGGAAGTCTGGAAATGCCGGCTTACAGCGTACAATATCTGAGAATGTAGCTGTTTTGTCAGATTGGGACGTAGTAAAGTTCAACTTTACTACGTCCCAATTTGAATATCAGGGTGTCCCCTCCGCAACTTTTTTATTTCATTACAACTTTTCGGAAGTTTTTCTTTCCTTTTTTCAGTACGATTCCGTCCCCGGTAAATTTATCTTTCTCCAGTGAAAGATAGATATCAGATACTTTTTCGCCGTCTATGGATACGCCTCCCTGCTGTACTGCACGGCGTCCCTCTGATTTGGATGCAACCAACCCTGCTTTTACGAGTACTGTCAGAATGTCAGTCGCTCCGTCTGTCAAATCCTCTTCTGTCAGTTCTGTCATTGGCATATCTACAGCAGCCCCCTGACTGAATAGTGCTTTCGCTGCTTCCTGCGCCTTCTTCGCCTCTTCTTCGCCGTGAACGAGTTTGGTCAGTTCAAATGCAAGGATTTCTTTTGCTGTATTGAGCTGCGCCCCTTCCCACTCATCCATCTTGTCGATTTCCTCCAATGGAAGGAATGTCAGCATACGGATGCATTTCAAGACATCGGCATCTGCTACATTCCTCCAGTACTGATAAAAATCAAACGGTGATGTCTTGTCCGGATCAAGCCATACGGCGCCGCTCTGAGTTTTTCCCATCTTCTTTCCTTCAGAATTCAAAAGCAGGGTAATTGTCATCGCGCTCGCATCTTTTCCAAGCTTGCGGCGAATCAGTTCCGTACCCGCCAGCATATTACTCCACTGGTCATCTCCACCGAACTGCAGGTTGCAGCCATACTTCTGATACAATGCGTAGAAGTCATAAGCCTGCATAATCATGTAGTTAAATTCAAGAAAACTAAGTCCTTTTTCCATTCTCTGTTTGTAGCACTCTGCAGTCAGCATACGGTTGACACTAAAATGTGCTCCGACATCTCGCAATACTTCAATATAGTTCAGTCCCATGAGCCAGTCTGCATTATTTACCATCAATGCCTTTCCATCGGAAAAATCAATGAATTTGCTCATCTGCTCTTTAAAGCAGTCACAGTTGTGCTGAATTGTCTCCGGCGTCATCATCTGACGCATATCTGTTCTTCCGGAAGGATCCCCAATCATTGCCGTGCCGCCGCCAATCAGGGCAATCGGTTTGTTTCCTGCCATCTGCAGACGTTTCATCAGACAAAGTGCCATAAAATGTCCAACATGAAGGCTGTCTGCCGTAGGATCAAATCCGATATAAAATGTTGCCTTTCCGTTATTAATCAAATCGGAAATCAGTGCTTCATCCGTAACCTGGGCAATCAGGCCGCGTGCTTTTAGTTCTTCATAAAGTGTCATTTTTCTTTCTCCTTTTCATGTCATTCTTGTTCCGGAATATGAAACTATTCCGCAGGGACCGACTTCTATCTATTCATCGCATTTCTGTACGTCTTTACCATTTAGCCAAATTCATCCTTGCACAAAATACACAGATAACCTTGGCTCATTATTGACACAAAACAGTAAATGGCTTCGGTTCGTTATTTATTAATGAAAAAATCTCGTCCCTACATTCGTAAGGACGAGATATCATTCCCGTGGTACCACCTTGATTCGCAACAAATTCACATCTGCCGCCTCATCAGCAACTGAAGTTCCTGTAAGAACACGATTGCCGTGGCATGTTAACGTCTGCCGGTCCGTCACAGCCTACTTGCGTTTATTAGAACGCGTTTGGTGTGCAGCTCCAAGATGTATTCACAATCTGTTCCTTCATGCGCCTCTCATCAGCCGGCAGCTTTCTGTATGGGTGTAAAGACTGCTACTTCTTCCCTTCAAAGCCTTTCTGTTTTTCTTCTGCCTACAAGCCTAACTGATTTCGCCCATTTTGTCAAGACAGTTTTACAACAAAGGATGCTGCGCCCTTCTCGGTATCCCCGGTAAGATTATGCGGCACAATCATACTTCCGCAGATTCATAACCTTTTCCATATTTTCGGCATAAATCAATAAAGGACTTCATTTGTTCTGTGAAATATTTCCGCTTATAATAAATCACATTCAGATTTCTTTTTAGCGGTTTTTTGAATGGTAACAGACATACATGATTCTCTTCCATATCTTTTTTTACTAAAAGGTAAGGAAGTACGGCAACGCCAAGACCGACAGACACCGCTTTTACAATAGCCTGTGTACTTGTGCTCTCCCAGACAGGATGAACTGCTATATTTTTCAGTTCAAAACCGGCATCCAGGATTTCCCGTCCCGCACTTCCTTTTTCCCGCATGAGAAAAGGATACGCTGACAATTCTTCCAAAGTAACCCATTTTTTATCAGCTAATGGATGCGTAATAGGAACAATCGCACATAAATGGTCTGTCATAAATGGAATTGCCATGATATCAGCGTATTCGGGCTGGTTTTCAATCAAAGCAATGTCAATCTTATTCTCTAAAACAAGTTGTTCAATAGCAGCAGACTGTTTGATAATAACAGTAATTTTTAGCATTGGATAAATTTCCTGATATTGTTTAAGCATTAGCGGGAGAATATGAGTGCCAATCGTAATGCTTGCACCGATGCGGAGTGTTCCGCAATGATCCCAATCTTTAATTTTCTGTTCCATTTCATCAAACAACTCTATAATATGCAGTGCATATCTGTAAAGTTCATTCCCCGCTCCGGTCGGACTGATGTGCCGCCCAATCCGCTCAAAGAAACGGGTCCCATAATATTCCTCCATCTCTTTTATGGCAAGGCTGACGGACGGCTGAGCGAGATGCAGAACATCAGCAGCCTTTGTAATGCTGTTGTGTTCATATACAGAGACGAATATTTTCATATATCTGAGCGTCATAATATCCCTTCTTCCAATTCATAATAAAATAGTTATCTATTTCATAGAATAATAATATTTTACATATGTGTCAAGAGCGGATATACTGGTATGCGAAGGAGGAAAAATCATGGAAAATAAAAAGAACGTATTATGGAAGCTATTCATATCAACTTTATATTTAAGTGCCTTTACATTTGGCGGCGGATATGTAATTGTTACATTGATGAAAAAAAAATTTGTGGATGATTATCACTGGATTGAAGAGAATGAGATGTTGGATTTGGTTGCAATCGCGCAGTCATCGCCGGGACCAATCGCAGTAAATGGCGCAATTGTAGTTGGGTATAAGCTTGCCGGAATGCCTGGAGTACTGGTGGCAATCATTGGAACAATTATTCCACCGTTTTTGATTATATCTGTGATTTCGGTTTGTTACAATGCTTTCCGCAGCAATTATTTTGTGAGCCAGATGTTGGAAGGTATGCAGGCTGGCGTTGGCGCGGTTATCGCATCTGTGACTTATGAAATGGGAGCCGGTATCGTTCAGGATAGGAATGGCATATCCATAGTAATCATGGTTGGTGCATTTATTGCCTCCTGTATCTTTGAAGTAAATGTAGTCTATGTTGTTATCGTTTGCGGACTAATCGGAGTAATCCGGACATGTATTGCAAAGAGGAGGAAAAATAAATGATTTATCTGCAATTGTTTTTGAGTTTTTTACAGATTGGTTTATTCAGTTTTGGCGGCGGATATGCGGCAATGCCTTTGATTCAGGGGCAGGTGGTTACAGCACATGGGTGGCTCAGCATGTCTGAATTTACAGATCTTATCACCATTTCCCAGATGACACCAGGTCCGATTGCAGTCAATTCAGCAACTTTCGTTGGAATTAAGATTGCCGGGATTCCGGGAGCTTTGATTGCGACTCTTGGATGCATTTTGCCATCTTGCATCATTGTTACGGTGATTGCAAAGTTATATCTGAAATATAGAGAGATGGATATGCTACAGGGAGTCCTGAATTCTCTGAGGCCTGCTGTTGTTGCGATGATTGCATCTGCCGGAATTTCCATTTTGATTACAGCATTTTGGGGAAGTTCCGCATCAATTGCATTGGCAGGAACGAAATGGAGCCTTGTAGTGATATTTGCCATCTGTGTCGTATTACTTCAGAAAGTGAAAATGAACCCTATCTGGGTTATGGTGGCGGCAGGAGTTATGAAAGTGGCAGTATCATTCCTTGGAGGATGATACCCCACAGCCGACAGCGGGCATCACGGTTTCCTGTCCACTGAGGGGAAATAAATCCATTATTTATCAGGCCACCACTTTGGAGTATTGGATGTAAGCAGAGACTGCTGGAATTCTTTAGGAGGAATTCCGGCAGTCTTTTTGAATACCCGGCTAAAATAAAGCGGATCGGAGAAACCCACCATGGATGCAATATCTGACAGGTTCATCGTATTTGTTGCAATTAGCTCCTTTGCTTTTTCTACCCGAAGTTCATTTAGATAACGCATCGGTGCAACCCCAATACGTTTCTTGAATATGTGGGAAAAATACCCAACACTTAACTTGCAATATTCTGCCATTGATGCAACATTCCAGTTATCTTTATACCGTTGATTAAGCTGCATAATCAGCCGGTCAATAGAGAAGTCATTTCCTAACGGAGAGAGAATCTGTTGATGGGAACGCGCGATGACGGCAAGTATTTGTAAAAAATTACATAGAACAACATCCTCAAAAAATGGTTTTTTCAATTGCAGCTCAATAATCGTTTCCTGAAAAAGAGTCTTTAACATAGTATGCTCCCCGATATAACAGTTATGTAGATTGTATTTCTCTATTATATTTTTACAGTTATTCCCGGTGAAATGAATCCAATAGATTTCAGGGTGCTCATTTGCATAATAGGAATAGGTCTGAGGCTCTTTCGGACGGAAAAGAAGGATATTTCCGGCGCCTAATACTTTCCATTCATTATTCAGCCAATAGTGACCGGCACCTTTGTAGACATAAATAAGCTGATAATCCACGCGGCCGGCGAAACGGTTCTGAGAATAATCTTTTGTTTTAAAAACCTGCATGCCGCAGCAGTTGACGGATAATGAAACAGAGTCATCAGCAAACCCGGTTACACGTCTTTCATTTCTTAAGTGCCCGGATACATTAATCATAAAAACACCCTCTTCCCTTTAGCCAGACTTTCTCTTTTTAAGGTAAATATAACACGAAAAAGCAGAACTGTCCATGCAAAACACATAAAAAGGTATGGAATAAAGATTTAAAACCACTATACTAAAATGAAGAGATGAGCAGAATAAACCATAGTGCATAAGATTGAAGGAGGATGTAACATGAGAAAACAATTGATATTTCTGATGACAGATACGACCAGAAAAGACATGGTCGGATGCTACGGCAATCCAAAGATGAAAACCCCGAATCTGGACCGTCTGGCTGAAGAAGGAATCCGTTATGAGAATGCGTATACCTGCCAGCCGGTCTGTGGACCGGCAAGAAGTGCAATCTTCACTGGTACATTTCCGCACACGAATGGCATGGTAACAAACAGCATTGCAATGGGGGACAATGTAAAGACGGTAGGACAAAGACTGAGTGATAACGGCATTGCATGCGGTTATATAGGAAAATGGCATCTGGATGGCTCAGATTACTTTGGAAACGGACGCTGTCCGGATGGCTGGGATTCAGATTACTGGTATGATATGAAAACTTACCTGAATGAACTAAGTGATGAAGATAAGGTGAAATCCAGAGATCCAAAGGAGGCTTACAAAGAAGGTTTTTCGGAAGAATTTACCTATGCACACCGCTGCTCGGATCGTGCAATTAAATATCTGGAAGAACATAAGGATGAAGATTTCTTCTTAAGTGTATCTTATGATGAACCTCACGGCCCGTCTCTTTGTCCGGCACCATTTAATCATATGTATGATGGGTTCAGGTTCGACAGTTGTCCGAATTTTCAGGATGACCTTTCTAAGAAACCATTCATGCAGAGACTGTGGTCCGGAAAGAACTTACATGCAGCGGAGGACGAAATCAATAAGCCATCCGATGGATTATCCTTATTCCTTGGATGTAATTCCTTTGCAGATTATGAAATCGGAAGAGTATTGGATAAAATCAAAGAAGTCGCACCGGATGCGATGGTTATCTTCACATCTGACCATGGAGATATGCTCGGAGCACACAGATTATTTTCAAAAAATGCAGCCGCGTACAAGGAAGTGGCAAATATCCCTCTGATTATCAAAGGCGGCGCAAAGGGCTGCGTGGAAGATGCGATGGCATCCCACATTGATATTGCACCGACAATCATGGATTACTTTGGACTTCCGATTCCGAAATTACTGGAAGGAAAGAGTATGCTGCCGCAGATCTATGAGCCATCAAAGGAAATCAACGATGTGGTATACACAGAATTTACCAGATATGAGCTTGACCACGATGGATTCGGCGGTCTGCAGATTATGAGGGCAGTCATGTCCAAACGGTATAAACTGGTTATTCATCTGTTAGACAGTGATGAATTCTATGATTTGGAGAAAGACCCGTATGAGATGAACAACTTGATTGATGATGAAACTTATACAGAAATCAGAAATGAAATGCATGACAGGCTGATTGAACATATGAATAGTACCAGAGACTTGTACAGAGGTTATCAGTGGCGCATGCGTCCATGGAGAAAAGATTTCATGCCGGACTGGGAAAACGAAGGCTATACAAGACAGAGAGAGAATGAAGAGTATGAACCAAGACAGTTAGATTATGATACGGGACTTCCAATGGAATCATCCGTCAGAAAAAAATGTTAGAGGGATAAGGAGAGAATACGATGGAGGAAAAGAAATATTTAAAATGGTATAACAAAGTAGGCTATGGCTCTGGAGATATTGCCGGTAATGTGGTATTCGCATTCCTGTCATCATTCATTATGATTTATCTGACCAATACGGTAGGGCTGAATGCAGGTGTCATCGGCTCACTGATTGCGGCATCAAAAGTATTCGATGGTATTTCAGATGTTATCTTTGGTTCAATGATTGATAAGACACATACTAAAATGGGTAAGGCAAGACCCTGGATGTTCGGTGCATATTTTGGATGTACAATCACACTGATTGCGGCATTTTCTGTACCGACAACCATGGGAAAAACATCCCAGTATATTTGGTTCTTTATCACATATTTACTGTTAAATGCAGGATTTTATACAGCAAACAATATTGCTTACTCTACACTGACCGCTCTAATCACAAAGAATGGAAAAGAACGTGTACAGATGGGATCTATCCGTTTCATGTTTGCATTTGGAACAAGCTTTATCATTCAGACAATTACAGTAGGTCTTGTTCAAAAACTGGGCGGCGGAGCTGCCGGATGGAGAACCATCGCAATCATTTACGCTATTATCGGACTGATTTCCAATACGATTACAGTATTTTCTGTAAAGGAACTTCCGGAGGAAGAACTCAGAGATGGAAACACAGAAAAAGCTGAAGAAAAATACAGCTTAATCGAATCTATTAAAATGCTGATCCATAATAAATATTATCTGGTAATCCTTGTAGTAGATATCCTTCGCCAGACTTATTCTGCAATCATTAACATGGGAATTTATTATATGACTTATGTACTTGGAAAAGCAGAACTTTTGGGAACCTTCTCAGGTGCAATCAACCTGGCGCTGATCGTAGGACTTGCATTCCTTCCGGCTTTGGTTGCGAAATTCAAAGGGTATTATAAACTGAACTTCTCAGGATATTTAGTAGCCGCTGCTGGACGTGGACTCGTCATTGTTGCAGGTTATATGGGCAATGTACCGTTGATGTTAGTTGGTACTGCAATCGGTGCAATTGGTATGGCTCCATGGCAGGGCAACTTAAATGCGTTAGTTGCAGAATGTTCTGAGCATACATTCCTTCAGTATGGAAAGCGAATCGACGGAACTATGTTCTCATGTACATCCATGGGACTGAAAATCGGCAGCGGACTTGGAACAGCAATTGTAGGCTGGCTGCTTGACTTCGGTGGATTCAACGGAAAACTGGCAGTTCAGTCACAGTCTTGCATCAATATGCTTCACTTTATGTACCTGTGGCTCCCAATGCTGATTAATATTCTCGTCGCTCTTCTTTTGACACAACTGAATGTAGAGAAGGCAAATGAAAAATTAAGGGCACAGAAAGCAATTGAAACAAAATAACGAAATGAAGGGGCGGTTCTTTGGAGAGCCGCCCCTCAGTGAATATTCAGTTAAACGTTTATTTTTACTCTGTTACAGATTCCCTTAAGTTCAAGATTGCATAGGGGGGGCAGCAAAAAGTCTCTTAGAACAGGGAAACAGCCGGGAGTTTACCGTGATATTTATTCCAAAAAAGAAGTTTGTTTTAACAGTCCCAGTCCGTTCCCGAGCCTTCCTCCTGCAATCAGGTACTGGGAGGCTTTTTTCTGTAGGCTTGTCTTTTGAGGGTACACTTTCGGATCATCACGCACGCACCCGTAAATTCGCTGTTCTGCCTCCCGCCCTTCATAATCGGTCTGTACAACTTGGAATAATCTTTGGAACTGCAATATATTACTGTCTTCTGGCAGTATCTCCGCCAGTCCAGGATACAAAAGCCAGGAGTGGCAGAGATACGGATACTCTCTTCCCCAGAACTGAAACGCCTGTCTAAAAGAGTCCTCTGATAATCGGATATCCAGCTTCTCCCCCTGAGGTATATGTACACTGATCACGGGCATCCCCTTTCTGATGCACAGATTTTCTCCTGCCGTTTCCCACTCAGAGGACATCCTTTCAAATTCCAGGCGTCCCAAGCGGAAGATGGTACACTCCAAGTGCCGGAAAAACCAATCGTACTGTTGGATTCCATATTCTCCAAATTCCCTGTAACAGTTCTCGCACCAAAGTGTAAGATCGTAAAAGGTATCCCAGAATATCCGTTCCTCTATCTTCCGTCGGCGGTAACATTTATATGTGTCGCATGCCATCCTACAGAAATAATACAGAAAGTAAATGCGATAATCCTTTCTTTCCAATATTTCTTTATAAAATGCATCTCTATCCGATTGGAACAACCTTTTCATTCGGCTGTATTCCTCCTCACTGACAGCAATCTGTTCAACTGCTCTGGCTGCCTCTGGCATCATTCGGATTCCTCTCAGAAATTGTTGTAAATTCATATGTACTCCTTAAAATTAACTGCCACTCTGTTTATCCTTGCATCTTCCGCTGCAAGTGCCATGAGATGGCTTTCCATTGACATGGAAGCGTCTGTTTTTCCTGACTTTCCCTCGCTAATCATCCTTACAAAATCATGCATCATACTCATATCACTTCCACTATGGCCCTTTGCCGGAGTATGAAGTAGGATTTCTTCTGATGAGCTACTCACAAAATCAACGAGCTCTATAGTACCTGCCTCCATATCACCCTTTAGTTCACCTCTTGTCCCCATCAACCGGATTCGCCTTGCACATTGATTGGTGAAGGCCGTCATCATAAAAGAAGCTGTCACTTCATTTTCAAATTCAATCTCCACAGACTGATGATCCACTACTGTATTGTCGCATCGGAAGACGCATCGCCCGTAGGGTCCTCTTCGCAGCGCCCGGAGAACGGAATCCGTATCCAACTTGTCTGTCACTGCATAGACCAGCCCGTCTTCTTCTGCCTTTGGATGTTCCAGATAGAATTTAGGAGCGTAAAAAGGACAGTCGTCCCTATGTGCACACCCGTCCATACAATATCCAGGCGCTTCTGACGGAGCATTTTCTTCCTTAAAGTAAGTCAGACTGCCGCAAGAACTGATGGTCTTACAATGACTGCCCGAAAGCCACAACAAAACATCCATATCATGGCAACATTTCTGTAAGATCATGGGGCTTGACTCCTGTGCATTCCTCCAGTTTCCTCTCACAAAGCTATGAGCATGATGCCAATATCCCACCTCTTCGATATATTGTATACTCATCAGCCGCCCGATTCTGCCTTCTTCAAGCAGCGACTTCACTCTTGTAAAAAATGGAGAATAACGCAGTACATGGCACACTGAAAGGATACGTCCATATTTGCGGGAAAATTCTCCCATTTTCAAAATTTCTCTTTTGTCCGGTGACATGGGTTTCTCACACAACACATGATACCCCTTTTCCATTGCTTTAACAACTGGTTCACAGTGCATTCTATCCTGCGTACAGATCATGGCGCATTCTGCAAGCCTTTCTCCTCCTAACAGTTCCTCATAACTCTCAAACTGCATATCTTCCGGGATATTATGCCTGGAGGCAAATGCCTTCCGCCGGATCTGATCCGGTTCAGCCACTGCCACAACTCTGAATTCATCCGGATGTTCCAGTGCATATTGGGAGTAGACATACCCTCCCCGCAGTCCCGCACCAATCAATACACTTGTCACTTGTTTCATACCTCAATTTCCTCCTTTTTTAATCTCGTCTGATGGATATGCCGCTGTAGTTCTTAATCCCTTTCCGAATACTTTTGTTGTCCCATCTTCCATCAGAATACTAATCTTTGTATCCTCCCCATTCTTCCACCTCCAATTACACCAATTCTTTTAAACGGATTTTCAATACAGTATCCTTCTCATCCGGCAAAGGGTATGTGAACACCGGATCTTCACCAAACGACACAAATGCCACATCCGGGTAAAGCGCAGTATTCCATGCCTCCCCACGGTTGACCTCGCTTCCATCCGCCAGATATGTCACCTCTTCCAATCGTTCGGGCGCGATTCCATACAGCGGTAGGGCTCCCAGCGGTGTCTCGTATACATGTGCGTAGATCACATCTCCTTTCTGGGTATATCTGCCCCAGTCCGGTTTTTGCAGTTTCGAGATTCCACATCCATAGATACTTTCTTTATTTTTCTGCATCCATTTTCCTACTTCCTCCAGAATATACACACTCTCCTGAGGAATATTCCCCTTTGCATCCGGGCCTGCGTTGAGAATCATATTGCCGCCTTTACTCACGCATTCTACCAGTTTGCGCACCAGCATCTGCGGGCTTTTGTACTGATGGTCAAAATTACAGTACCCCCAATGATTATTCATTGTGGCGCAGAGCTCCCATGGAATTGGTTCGCCCTTTTCATCACATACGCCCTTAGGTGGGATGATCTGTTCCGGGCTTGCAAAGTCGCCGCTGTAGATCAACGGATGCTCGGTTGCAATGCTTCCGTGATTGTCACCAGCGCCTTCCAAACGGTTGTCAATAATCACATCTGGCTGATAGGTACGGACCATCCGGATCAGATCTGATGCCCGCCACTTTTCCCCCGTCATATCGTCATAAGAAAAATCAAACCAGAGCAGACCTAATTTTCCGTAATTGGTCACAAGTTCCCTGACCTGTCCGTGCATATACTCCAGATAACGTTCAAATTCAATGCTCTCATCTCTGTATGCTTCGTTATTCCGCATGGGGTGCTGCCTATCCCCATATTTAGGAAAATCAGGATGATGCCAGTCTATAATTGAAAAATAGAGGCCTACTTTCATTTCTTCCTCCCGGCACGCATCCACAAACTCCCGTACCAGATCTCGCCCGGCTCTCGTATTCGTTGCTTTATAGTCCGTAAGCTTAGAATCAAACAGACAGAAGCCATCATGATGTTTCGCTGTCAGCACCACATATTTCATTCCCGCATTCTTTGCCAGACGTACCCATTTCTTTGGATCATAGTCCACTGGATCAAACTGGTCAAAATAGGTTCTATACTCCTCCACTGTCATTTCCTTTTGGGACATCACCCACTCACCACATGCCGGAACCGAGTACAAGCCCCAGTGGATGAACATTCCGAATCTTGCATCCATAAACCACTTTGTGCGTTCCTTAATTTCCTGATTCATATTACTTTTCTCCTATCCTACAAAATCATCCCTTTACTGCTCCGCCTGACAATGCCTCTATAAAGAACTTGCTGAAAATACAGTACAAAAGCACCGGCGGAAGTATAATGATGACCATCGCTGAAAATAATCCGTTATAGTTTGTATTAAATGCTGTTGTAAATGTGGAAAGCAGTGCCGGGACAGTCAGCTTCTCCCGAGTAATCAGCACCAGAGATGCCCAGTAATACTCATTCCAGTTATTTAAAAATGCAAGCACTGCTGCTGTCATAATCCCAGGACGTGCAATCGGGAAGATAACCTTAAACCAGGTCTGTACATACCCGCATCCGTCAATTCTGGCTGCCTCTTCCAGATCCCGGGGGATATTGTCATAATAATTTTTAATGACAAAGAAACTAATAGCAATCCCACTGCAGGAATAGATCAAGACCAACGCCCCCCTCGTATCGTAGAGATGCAGATTGTTGATCAGGTTGTACACTGGATATGTCAATGCCGTAGCCGGGATAAACATGGTCGAATACAATAGCACGCTTACCAGCATTTTTCCTCGGAATTGCATTCTCGCAACCACATAGGCTGACATGGAGATCATCACCACACTGATGATCACCGACACCCCTGCCACAAACATACTGTTGCCAAAGTACCGAAGCACATGGAGATCTCTAAATGTGGAGATATATCCATCCAGACAAATCGACTCAGGGAGCTGAAATCCTGGTCTCGCCAGAGGATCTTCTTTCAAGCTGGACAGCACAAGCCATATAAGTGGAACTAAAGCCACGATTAACGCCCACAAAAGGCAGATGTAAGTAAAGATCCGCGTTCCTGTAGGCATGTTTTTCACACTTTTTATGTGTCTTTTTTTCTTCATACTCATCACCTGTTTCTTTCTTTTCAACTTCCACTATTTACGTTTCTTTTTTAAAGACGTACCGTATACCAAGTTAATTACCAGAATGATTACCATACCTGCCAGAATCTGTATCATTGCCACCGAATTAGCTCTCCCGAACTGGGTTCTTGGACTAGTGATTGCCAGTTCACGGATCACATAACTGATACTGTACGTTCCGGCCGCTCCTTTTGTCAGGAAGTATACCTCATTGTAGAGCAGGAAGCCGGAAGTTGCTGCCAAAATGGACACAGTCTTGAGTGTTCCCTTAATCATCGGGATAGTGATATGCCAATCTTGTCTGAGTCCACTAGCCCCATCCAGCATTGCCGCCTCTCGTACTTCCTCCGGAACCGCCATAATATTGCCTAAGATCATCAGCGTCGTCGTTCCTGTAAAGAAAATGTAGGCACAGGTCATGGCGATGAATGCCGGCCCTTTTAATAGAAGTACACTATCTGTAAAATCCGGCTTAAACAACCGAATAACGGGGTTGATGATTCCGTAGGATGGATTATATAATTGTAAGAAAATTACACCCATAGCTGCTGTAGAGATCATATTCGGGATAATATAAACATTACGGACGAACTTGATTCCTTTAAGTTTTCTGGAAAGCGCCAGTGCTATCAGTGTTGCCACAGGTATCTGCACTACTGCCCCTAGAATTGCCCAGAGTGTAGAATTCCTCAATGCTTCCCAGAAAAAAGGATATTTATTGAATATGTAGTCATAATTGTCCCACAGATTACCAAAACCAAAGAATTCCGGACTCGTAATATTGGTATAATCCCATTTGCAGAAGGATGTGATAAACACTGTGATAATCGGGTACAGATAAAACACACAAAATGCAATCAGCGTGGGCGCCAGAAACGCAACGATAAATCCGGTTCTGTGTCTCCCCAGCTTATTTTTTCTTTTCTTTACACGCAAGTCTGCCAATCAAAACACCTCCATAATTAAAAAAGTGGGAAGGGACTGCTCCCTTCCCTGAACTTTTGTCTTATCCGATCAATGCGAGAAGTTCTTTCTGAAGCTGCTCAAATCTGCCATCAATATCTGTTCCTGATACCGCCGACTCCATCAGAGCATTGACGATTGCTTTATCTACGTCAGAACCCCATGTATAGCTTAAATCGATTACGGTTGTATCTGCGTCATTTACCTGTGAGCATGCTTCTGCCAGCTTGGCAACTGTCACATCTCCGCTTTTCTCAGCCAGTGCGTTTAAATCTAATGTAGTGTTGCACGGTTTTGCCTGTACTTCCGTAAATATCTTTTCCTGCACTTCCGCGCTTGTCATATACTTCACAAATTCCAAAGCAAGTTCTGTCTTCTCTTTGCTCATTCCATTGGCAACCGCGATACCATCTCCAGCAGATGCAATGGCAACGTTGCCCGGGAACAACGCTGGTTCAATCACTTCTGCGTTCTCCTCAGCGATAGATCCTGCATTCCATACTCCGTTAAACAACACTCCCACTGTTCCGTTTGTGTTGAAATCGGCCATCAGATTGCCATTATCGTCTGTTGTGTGCTCAGATCCATTTGCCTGATCTAGCTTTGCGGCTGTCTTAAATGCCTCTGCGAACTCGTCAGAATTAATTGTCTCCTCAGTCAATTCTGACTCTAACATTGCTTTTCCTTTCTCGGTAGATCCCATGATTGCGTTCACGATGTACCTAGAACCCTGACCTGCAATATATCCGTATGTACCATCTTCCAGAGCGTTTACCTTGTTCATAGCATCTCCAAAAGCAGTCCAATCAGCAAACACCTTGTCCGCCGACACACCTGCTTCTTCCAGAACCCCAGAATTGTACCAGAGACCACGACTTTCAATCTGATCATGAACAGAGTAAATATGACCGTTCTGGTCATTCTGTGTATAATTTAGTCCAACTGCATCCACAAGGTCATTCTCATCGATATAAGGTTTCAGGTCATACACGAGATCCTGAGCCACAGCCGATGCCAGCGATCCTCTGGCGCCTCCGAAGTCTACCATATCTGGAAAAGAGCCCCCGGATACCTGAGCGCTGACAATCTCGTCACGATTCTCTACTGCAATTGCTTTAAATGTCACATTCCCGTCTGCATGTTCCTCGGCAAACTGATCATAGATGTCCCTCATCACCTGAGCAGCAGACCACTCACTCTCATCCTGATAATATCCGTGATAAAATTCCAGAACGTTGTCGTCTTCCTTGGAAGCAGAACCGCCCTCTTTGCCTGAATCCGAATTGCCTCCGCATCCAGCCAGCACAGTCACGCACATTGCCGCAACCAATAATACACTTACCACTTTCCGTTTCATACTTTTCCTCCTTTTTGTGCGTTTTTACCTTTGATGGAATTATTTTACCTTTTTATTTGTATATTTTGAATGAATTTAATTGACTGAAATTAGTATAATATTGACTATTTTTATTTTAAAATATGTAAAACATTTACCTATTCACAATATTCTCCATGTTTTTATACAAAAAAACAGAAGTATCGACGAATCATCTATACATATTCGCCAATACTTCTGACACATACATTCATTTTTCCTTAGCTGGATCCTCAATTAATTTCTCCACAAATTTCCGCTCCGACTGTTTCCCTGCCAGGACATCCAGTATATTTCCTGTAAACACCGTTTTCTGCGATGCTGTCCATAGATTGTCAGGGACATCAATCTTCCTGTCTGCTTTCACTACGAGAGATGCAGCCTGATACATCCTGGGCTTCTCGTCTGCAAAGTCTTCAATCGCTATCTGTGGATTGGCCGGAATCTGCTCTGTCTCTCTGACGATTCGGGTTTGTACCGGCTCACTCAGCATATATTTAAGGAACCGGACCGAAGCCTTTTCTCTTTCTTCATTGCCGCTATTCCCCAGGACATACCCCAGACAAGCTGACTCACAAGACATGGAGCTCCCCGACACAGTGGGCAGCAATGCATATTCAGCACTAATATTTTCCGAAATCATAGGTGCTCCCCATACCCCATTGACATAGATAGCCAGTTTCCCCTCGTTGAACAGGCTAGTTTCATCCAGATAAGTGTACTCAGCACTTTCTGAAGTGGAAAACTGATAAATCAGCTTTAACTGATCCACCGCATATTCCATTTTTTCTTTTCCGGCTGTGATTTTATGGTTCCCAACGCCGCCTGGCGTACTCCCTCCAAGATCAGCCAGGATATGATCCATAAAATATAGATATCCCTCCCCAGAAGCCTGCAGAGGCAGTATCTCCATCCCCTGTTCCTCTGACCAGGATCGTAAAGACTCGCATATACCCCAAAATTCTTCCCACGTTTCAGGAATCTTTTGAATCCCTGCCTGCTGAAAAATCTGTTTGTTATACCAGTATCCCCCGCTCAGTGACAATACATCTGCCACTGTAAATAACTGGTTTTCATCTGTTACCCAGTATTCCCGATTTGCATCAGATACACTATCTGCAAATTCTGTATCTTCCTCTAAATATGGCATCAGGTCCAAAGCCATATCATTATCCACCATAAATTCATACGTCTGATTCTGTCCCATACCACTGAAGGTGATAATATCCGGGGTATCTCCCACCATAATCATATCCTCCACCTTCCGTAACATCTCATCTCTGGTGGGCATAGAGATAAGTTGAAGCCTGATGTCCGGATTCTCTTTTTGAAAGCCTTCATAAATGTCACGCATAGCGACATGATCTGCCTCTGTACCACCCCACGCATGAATCACCGTAATCGTCACCGGCTCCTCTTCCACACTTTTACAACCAGACAATATACAGGACAAAAGCAGAATACAAACAAAACCGATTCTATTGTATTTCCCCATGATTGCCACTCTTTCTGAACTCTTTTGGGGAAACCCCTAGCTTCTTTTTGAACATCTTGGAAAAATATCCTGAATCTTCAATCCCTACTGCTTCTGATATCTCATAAGTCTTCATATCCGTATGAAGCAAATAATCCTTTGCAGCCTCAATCCTTCGGTCCAGTATCGCGTCAAAGAGATTCTTTCCTGTTTTATTTTTATAAAGCCTGCTCAGGTAACTTCCATTCGCATGCAGCGCCTCAGCGATTTCCTCCAGCGAAAGCTTGGACTGGAAGTTCCGCTCAATATACTGTTCCATTTGAAGATAAAGAGTGCCTGACTCTTTCCTTTCCCCCGGATCGTTTTGTGTTGCCTCCCTGCGGCACCTTTCCAGTTCTTTAGCAGCCTTTTCCACCGCTCTGGGCAATTCTTCCATAATTGAGACTTTCAGTACATAATCACAGGCATTGTACTTAATTGCAGCTCTGGCATACTCAAACTCAGAATAAGCCGTCAAAAGGATTACCTGTGTCCCAGGACAGGTTTCGTACACAAATCTGCACACTTCCACACCGTCCTGTCCCGGCATCTGGATATCTGTAATCACAATGTCCGGATGCCCTTCTCTAATCTGATCTATAAGTGCCTGTCCATCGCTGGCTACTGCCTCCAATACACAATTCATTTTCTTCCAGTCAATCAGTTTCTGAAGTGCTTCCCGTATGTATCCTTCATCATCTGCTGCTATGACTTTCCACATCGTATCCACTCCTCTCTGCCGGAATCACAATCTCCACCTTCGTTCCTCTTCCTATTCCTCCGCTGATTCTGAACTCATGACGGTTGCCATACAAGATTGTAAGCATACGTTTTGTATTCTCCAATCCAGTGTGAGTATGCTCAGTTTTTCCACCTCGGAGTCCTTTTTCCGCGCCCTGCTCCGCCATTTTTTCCAAATCAAATCCTACTCCATCATCCTCCACACATATGTGGAGCATCATAGATTCCTCATCTTTTCCCGGTTCTTCATAAAGAAGTACCTTAATCATACCATTCTCACGCTTCGGCTCCAACCCGTGGGAGACGGCGTTTTCAACCAGAGGCTCAATCAGCAAGCGCGGTATCAGATCCTGATTGATGTAATCATCCTGCACTTCAATCTCATAACATATCTTATCCTGATACCTGCTTTTCTGTAAATACAAATAGAACCTCACAATTTCCAGTTCTTCAGATACTTTAATCTTAATCTCCTTCTCCCTGAAGATCTTTCCCTGCATCAGCTTTGAAAATGCCTTCAGTCCTTCATACACTTCTTCATTGCCCGCCATTTTGGCCTTCAAGCTGAGCATAGCCAAGATGTTAAACTGAAAATGAGGGTTAATCTGGGCCTGTAGATATTTTACCTGGGACTGGGTAGCCAGAAGCTGTTTTTCATATACCTGCATAATCAGATATTTGATCCTATCCGCCATCTCATTAAACACTGTACCGATGTCATGGAACTCCTGAATTGACGAATCCTCCATACGGATGTCAAAGTCCGGCTTTCCAAAAGCCTGTATATTTTCAATCATTCTTGTTACAGGCCGTGTAAAACGGTAACTGGCTCCGAACGCCACAAATACAGTGAGGGCTAGCACTACAATCAGTCCCAGAACAAAAATCAGCACTATGGATTTCAGAACAGAAAAAATATTTTCCTCGCCTACAGAAATCACAGTCCGTATATCGAATCCGCATATATCCGCACAACCGATGACATTATGTTCCTCCAACGCCCGCTTGCCGCTCCAAACATTTTCAAATCCAATCAACTGTTCAATCTCGCCCCACCTTCCCTGAAAAGCAATGACTCGCTCATCTCCGAACAGTACCATCCACGTACAATCACTGTAAGAAGAAACTTCTCCCAGCAGCGCATTAATAGCCTCCCTGCTAATCTCGGCAATGCATATTCCTTTTTCTCTCATGTCATCATCATAGATTCGAAACAACAAATTAATACTTTTATCGTCCGACACACAAGCGAACCTGTCCTGACTCTGCCGAAACTGCCTCTGCATATTCAGGTACCGCGCCTCCTCTTTCGTCTCTGCAGCCAGGGTGGACGCATAATAGTGCTCATAAATACAATCTCCTGCATTATTGAACAGATACACACTGGTCACAAAGGGCACCTTCCTGTCAATCATGTTGCGGTCAGAAAACAATTCCATACTATATGACAACTGTGGCTCCGCCACGGTTCGGTCATAACCCGTTCCAGATTCTCCCGCCTCAAAAAAAGCATCCAGCATCATATTGTGGCGGATTGACACAGCCCCATCTTCAATAAACTGCATATGTGATTGATACTGTTGGCTGGTACTGTTCAACACATATTCAATATCTTCCCGGGTATTCTTAATAAAGAAGGAAAAAAAAACATACAAAACCGCCGCACACGCAGAAATCAGTGTGCAGGCGGAAACAAGCATCATGAGAATTGTAAGTTCTTTTTTCAGTGTCCTTTTCTTTGTCACGCCGTGCTATTTTCTCCCTTAACTTATAAAAACTGGTAATTCTATATCCCAAACCAAACGCTCTTTTCATTAATTATACTTATTGGGCTATTGATAGTCAATAAGTCGTACATTATACATCCTGTTCGAGTACCTCCGCCTTTTTTAATCTCATTCTCCATTTTAAGCTGCTGGTTCTCCTTACGAAGTCAAATCAATTCTTCCTGTTCTGGTACGGCACACGCAATTCGTATCAATTTTCCGATCGCCTCTTGACTTTATGGGAAGTTTGGTGTAAACTATGAGTAGTTTGACTTCCCGTTTCTTATTATGCGCAGTTAAGATGTATTTGTCAATAGCGAATGAGAAGTTCAAATGCAAAAAATATTATAAGGAGAGACAATGCTATGACATTTGGTGAAAAAGTCAAGTCTGAAAGAACGAAGCTTGGTTTGAATCAGGACGAGTTGGCATCAAAAATCGGTGTAACCCGCAGAGTTATCTGTTCCTATGAAAATGACAAATCCCGTCCGAGAGGATTGGATAGATATAAGAAGCTGGCAGAAGCATTAAACCTGAATATCAACTATCTGCTGTCAGAAGATGAAGCCTTTATCGCCAGTGCAGGGGAAAAGTACGGAAGCAGAGGTGCGAAACAGGCAAGGGAGCTTATGGAAGAAGTGACCGGTCTTTTTGCCGGCGGCGAAATGGCTGAGGAAGATATGGATGTAATGATGAGAGTCATTCAGGAAGCCTATTGGATTGCCAAAGAGAACAACAAAAAATACACCCCCAAGAAATACCGTTCCGAAGAATAAGTCCGTCTTATAGGACAGAGTTTTTGATAAACTTACTCGGAGCAGTATCAAGGTGGGACGACAAAGAGTACATAGCCGTCTGTCATTCTATCGGGCAGGCTTGCGCCGTAGTGCATACCGCAGGACACGCAAACGGTTATCACCACTTCTGCGACGAAGCACCGAAAACCATTAAAGAATATTTGATGTGACATACATACTAAGGAAGGGATAGCTTTGAAAAGGATATATGTTGTAACAGGCGCTAACGGATTCTTGGGGAACAATGTCGTGAGAAAACTGGTGGAACCCCCCTACAATGAAGTGCGTGCGTTAGTCTTGCCTGATGATAAAACAGGGTCGCTCAAGGGTTTGAATTGCAAGATTTACAGAGGAGACGTTACAAAAAAGGATACACTGAACGACATATTTGAAATCGACGGTAATGCAGAGCTGTATGTAATTCACTGCGCTGCCATCGTTTATATCAAATCCAAATACAATCCGTTGGTCTATGAGGTCAATGTAAACGGAACCAAGAATGTCATCGAAAAGGTATTAGAGAGAAACGCCAAGCTGGTTTATGTCAGCAGCGTCCACGCAATTACAGAAAAGCCAAACAGAGAAACGATAACAGAAATTAAAGACTTTGAACCGAATAAGGTCGAAGGGTTATATGCCAAAACGAAAGCTGAAATTGCAAAATATGTTTTGGAGATGACGGATAAAAGGGGATTGAATGCCTGCATTGTTCATCCTTCGGGAATCATCGGGCCATCTGATTTTGGCAATAGCCATTTAACCCAATTAGTTACGGATTTTGCAAACGGAAGATTAACAGCCTGTGTAAAAGGCGGATATGATTTTGTCGATGTGCGAGATGTGGCAGACGGAATACTTAATGCCTGCAATAAAGGAAAAAAGGGCGAGTGTTATATTCTCTCAAACAGATATGTTGAAATCAAAGAACTATTGGATATTGTCAGTGAAGCCAGTCATATGAGGAAGATTAAAACAGTTTTTCCGATGTGGTTTGCAAAAGCAACTGCGCCCTTATCCGAGCTGTACTACTCTCTTTTGAAGCAACCGCCTCTTTACACAAGATATTCTCTTTATACATTAACCTCTAATTCAAATTTCTCGAATGAAAAAGCCAAAAATGAATTAGGATACATAAACAGAGATTTGAGAGAAACGATTACAGATACACTAAAATGGTTGAAGGAACAAGGAAGAATCAACTAACCATATCAATGATTACATAGGCGAATGGGCAGATTTCCTGCCCAAATGAGCCGACTGATTAACTACCGGAGGAAATCGTATGTGGAATGTCCAAAGTGCGGGCGCAGTCTTAAGAATACCAATCAAGACCACTTCTGCGGCGAAGCACCGAAAACTATTGAAGAATATATAATGCGCCAGCCTGAAGAAGTACAAGGCTACCTGAACCAAGTAAATGATACTATCAGTACAGCGATACCGGATACCAAACCCAGTATCTCTTGGAATATGCCGACTTGGCTTATATCCGGGTTCTGAAGCCGTTGGATTTTTCGCCGAGAAGTCAATCAATCCAATCACATTTTTGTCCTGAATGTGATAAATAACCTTCATACTTTCTAAATGAACACAGACTGTTGATTTTATGTGCGCTGATTAAGAAACCGATGAGCGTTGGGGAAATTCATAAATTCACACCAAATATTTCATCTTCGGCACTGTCGCAGCACTTATCGCAATGCCAGCAGTTTCAATAATTCTGCTATCTTCTTTGCTTTCTCCTCCACGGTTAATCGTCTCCTTTCGATGCTTCAGTTGACAAATTCCCTGCGTCATCGTACCCATCGGGCAGTATACGCACCAAGAATCAGAGCGAATCAGGAGGCTTGTAATTTTCACACTTCATGCGGAGTATGTTTCATTGAAAGCAAAACCGCAGACCGCAAGGATATAGAACCCTTCAATCCTCTAAATATGTAAATCTTTTTTACAAAATACGGCAATCCCGATTGTATAGAGAATTATAGCCCCAATACCCAGAGCAACAGCACCAATGATTGCACTGTTTTCGCCGGCAACAACACCGTTCGCATCAAAAAGGGTAAAGAATGTAAAATACTTAGTCATTTCCGCTTTTTCGCCTGTATTTGCAAGCATTTGAAGTATGTACATCAGCGCAGGAATTCCTGCACCGAAAGCAATGCTATATTTTGTGTCTGAAAAGACGCAGGAAGCAAGGTAACAGATACTTCCGATAAATAAATGCAGGCACAAAAGCGCAAGGTTTAATTTTAACAGTTCCGATACGACCAATTCTCCCGGATATTTTGCCTGAGCGATAGCCAGTTCAAGACCGGTAGAATATACAATTAAAAGTAAAATTCCGCTGACTAACACAAGCAGTTGTGTTAATGCAACTGTTCTGCGTTTTACAGGTGCTGCTAAAAGAGTAACCATAGAGCCTTTATCTGCATATTTGGCAATCAAACCATTTCCACGCAGTATACAGAATAGCATAGGAAAAATCAAAAAGATAAATCCATACAGATATGAAATCATAAATCCAATCAGGCTTGTTGCTCCGGCACTCATACCGACTGACGCCATCAGTAGAAAGATTGTTTTACCCTTTTTCTTTTCTTCTGCAATCAGTTCAATAAAACGGTTTTGCATTAAAGGGTCAAGTCCGCTTGTCGGTTCGTCCAAAATCAGAATATCGGGGTCGTGCATAAAGGCGGCGGCTATGCGAGCTTCTGCTTCATTCCCTTACTCATTTTTTTGATTTTGCCTTTTGGGTCTAACTCAAATTTCTCAATCATTTCCTGCATTCGGTTATCTTTTTTTATATTGCGGTAGCCGGAAATGAATTTCAGAAACTCTTTGCCAGTCATATCATCGAAGAAACTGATTTCGCCGGGGATATATCCAAGCCTTTTTTGAATTTCATCACGCTTCCTCCAGCAATCCATTCCGTCAATCTGACAGCTTCCTGCTTTTGGCTTGATAAATCCCATAAGATGACGAATGGTTGTTGTTTTACCTGCCCCATTCGGACCTAAAAAGCCGAAAACCTTACCCTTATCAACACTGATAGATACATCGAAAATCCCTTTTCCAAAACCGTAATCTCGTGTTAAATTTTGAATACTAATCACACTCATAAAATCTTAATCCTCCTATTCGTGCAGATACACTTTAATATAAATCTTTACCCAAGAGCCTTTCTTCTCTTTAGCTGAAATCCTGCCAAAAAGAAGTTTTCCTGCGTCCATCAGTCCTGAAAAATTACTTTGTCCTGCTTCGGCACACACCCGATTTTTACACCGTTTGAAGCCTTTATCTGAATTACCAGTTCTCCGTTTTTACCGTGAAGTAACCCAACTAAACCATCACCATCTGTTTTAATCAGTTCTTATAGGCAGCCACAGCATTATCAAACAACTGAACCTGCGCTTCCGTTACTTCGGGATTTATGTCAGGGTGTAACGCTTTAACTATTTTGCGATAGAGTTTCTTCAATTCCTTATTATCTTAAATGTTTTTTGATACGTTCTCTCACTTTTTTGTTATACTCTTTATTCTAAAAATGGGCAATCCCACTATGGAACTGCCCACTCATTTGCTTCCATCTGTTTTTTTACCACCACGAGGTCGCCATCATCTATTCCAGCTTCAATCATCGACTGTCCTCTGGCTCTCAAGATAAAGAACTCTCCCTTACCAAAAATAGCTGTCGGGAGTGAGATGTATTCCTCAATATTTTCTTCCTCATACTGTGGTGAATCACAAGGAACCGAACCTACAATTGCTGTACGGTTGATTTCACTATTCAATTTCTTGGTTACTGCAGTATGTATTTCCTGACCATCATACTCGACCATTCCTCTCTCGTTCATTTCTACCAAATATCTATAAGCTGTCGCCCTTGAAATGTTCAGTTTACATTATACTCTAGCCACAAAATTTTTCAATAAAAATTGAAACAAAAGAAAAGAGGTGTCGAATTTTTACAACACCTCAATTTCTTCATATCGTAAGCTTTATTTTTTGAATTTATATTTACCCTTTCCGTGACCTGACACGGGCTTAATAATATCAGACTGTATCAAATTGGAAATAAGTTTGGAAGCACCGGAAGCTTTCAATTCAAGCAGTTCCATGATAGCACTTCTTCCAAATATCTCATCAAAACCAAACTTTTCAAAAAGCCGCTGGATATGAACTGTCGTTTTCACAGAAAAGTCCTTTCCTTTTTCGGAAAGTACACTTTCAATGTCCACTTTTTCATTCTGAATATCCGCTTTCTCGCTTTCAATATCCACTTTTTCATCAGTCAGCATTCCACTTATATGCAGATTTCGATTGTGAAGTTCATTGTTTTCATTTAAGAGCAGATTTCTCAGGAATATTTCAAGATACTCTGTCGTTTCGTGAATATTCTTTTGCAAGTTCGTATAATTCGCTCGGACAAGTGCATTTCTAAAATACCAAGCATTTTCTGCAAAAATATCATTAGTTGCAGAAAAACCAAGTGTTCTCAAATACTTGATGAAGAACACAGCTGTTGTTCTTGTATTTCCCTCTCCAAAAATATGGATTTGCCACAGTCTTGAAATAAAAACTGCAAGATGGTGAATTATCTCATCCATTGATAATCCCTTGTAGCTAAAATCTTTTTCTTGCGAAAAATCATATTCAAGAGTAGCTTTCAGTTCGGAAGCACTGCCATACATAACGGTTGCCCCATCAAGTACCCATTCCTTTTTCGTAATATTATAATCTCTTATCTTTCCAGCATGATTGTAAATCCCCTGAAAAAGTTTACGGTGAATAGAGATATACTCATTTGGCGAAAAAGAGAACGCTGTTTCGGAAAGTATTTCAGCAATACGGGAAGATACCTTATCTGCTTCTTCTGTACGCTCATCATCAGATAAATGTGCCGGTCTTTCCTCGTAATAAGTATCTATGAGATTTTGTGCTTCTTTTATTGTGATTTTGCCCTCAATATTTTGAATGGCAGTATCAATCAAATATTTAGACGGCTTCAGTCCGTCCACAGCCTGAAGTCCGATTGCTGTACTCCAAGCGTAACCTTTACTGGCTTTATCAGGCTCGGACTCTTTCAAATATTCCTTAAACGGGTCTTTATCCATCACTGCTACCTCATTTCTGTTTGCTTCAAATCCTGTTCTGCTCTTTCAAGCATCTGCCGATACTGTTCTTTTACACTTTCCGGTGCGAGTATCTGAACCTTTCCACCAAAGCCGAATACCCACCCGAAGAAAGTCTGACTGGCAGATACTTCCGTTTGTATTCGAAACGAAGTCATATCATAGGCAAGAGTTGTTACATCTTCTCCGAAGCGGTCAACCATTGTTTTCATCAGGCTGTTGTCACACCGTAACTGGGATTTCACGCTTGATTTGGTTGTTCCTCTATAATATTTCATTCAATATTATATATAGAAACGATTGAATTTGCAATGTTTATAGCGAAAATTACTCTCTCT